>TARA_R110002110_G_scaffold405241_1_pt1 | contig 112109 bp, 110 predicted proteins | sample TARA_R110002110 | Tara Oceans TARA_R110002110 (sample SAMEA4397330) | marine metagenome | biome: Polar Biome; feature: [SRF] surface water layer (ENVO:00010504); material: water (ENVO:00002006), including particulate matter (ENVO:01000060) such as... | depth 5 m | reverse complement strand
GCTTTAATACGACCCCGCAGTACGTTGTGCTGCGGGGTTTTTTTATGGGGGGTATAAACAGCCGCCTGACCGACCGCACCATGAACAACGAGGCTCATCAGTCCAGCTGACAATCACAAAGCTATTGGCGTAGGCTATAGGGTATCTTCCGTTGTGCATTCCCCAAAAAGAGAATCTATACACTATTGAACGTTTTGACCGGTAATCAACAGCAATCGAGCCACGCTGCATGTCGATTGCTACTACTGTTGTTTGTGCTGCTTATATCAGCTTCCACATGGGCCGCCGAAAGTATCAATGAGTCGCGTTATGGCCGGGCAGCCAGTTACGTGATCACGGCCGAGGAATCCGTGCGTGCTGAATTTGCATTAGCGGGGCTGGCAGAGCTCTATGAAGTGTATTCGGGTGAGGCAGACCTGGCCAAAAACCAGGCCCAGAACCAGTTGGATGGCGGTAAGCTCCTGGGTTGGTCTTACTCTGTGTATCGCTATGCCAACGAAATTCTTGGCGCTATCGATGCCATCGAGCAGCGCTCAGAAGTCACCTTGGTTAAGGTAGAGCGGGATTACGTCACCGTTAAGGTAGCCGGATACTCTTATATACTCTCGCACCCCAGAAGCGACCAACAGGCGGCGTTCGAACAGAGAGTTCTTAATCAGTTTTGTATCATTCATGATTGTTCCGGCCTGTCTCAAGCTGGAAACTCCCCCGTTCGCGGTACGCTGGGTACTGAAAAGCCGTCGCCAGTGTGGCAGTTTAGGGAAAATGGAGCGGTATGCTCGATGCGCGGGATGGATCTTTACTTCGCCGACATGAGCAGGTTGGCAGGAGCACGCGACCTCTGTACCCGGTTTATGGGGGAGCTGTTGACCCTGGCCGGAGAGTTGATCTGGCAGCGCCAATATAGCGTAGAAGTTGACTGGGGTTTTATGGACATAAGTGATACACCGGATAGCCCCGTGCATATTGTCCAACTCAACGCGCAGGGTGATGCTGCCATGCTTACAGTGCCGTTACTTTGGAGTACACCCGGTTTGCTGACACAGCTAAAACCCTGGCTCCGGGCAACTGTGAACGGAGAGAAAGTAAACAAAGTCCTTTTAAAGGCTGCGGATTTCGGTTGGGAATGACAATGTTGGCTGGTATCGTAAAGGTAAGTGATGAAGCGTTTGCTTTACCCGGCCTGAACGACACTGATGTCTTCGTACGTTAAGCAGATGATAGCGAGTTAAATGTTAGAAATAGTTAAGGTTGCAACCTTCGATCTCAAGGTGGGAATGTATGTTTCCAGTCTGGACCGCCCGTGGCTGGAAACACCGTTCTCCTTTCAGGGGTTCCGCATAGTATCTGCAGAGGAAATCAACGAGCTGCAGCGCTACTGTCAGTATGTTTATATTGATTCTGCGAAGAGCCCGGTCGAAAGTTTGACGGTTGGCAAGTTTGCGGCAGGTCGGCCGCGCAAAACCACAAAGCAGCTGTTTCCGGAAAAGTCACTGCACGCTTATGAGGACAGTGTTGCCTGGTCATCTGAGTATCCAGAGGCCAAGACGGCGATAAAGGATTTATCTGACGGAATCGAGAACATTTTTGACTCCGTTTCCCAGGGTGCCCCTCTGGATATTCCCAGGATCAAAAAATCCGTTGATCCAATGATTGCCAGCATTTCTCGAAATCCCGACGCCTGTATGTGGCTCGCCCGCATGAAGCAGGAAGATGAATATACCTACCGTCATTCTGTTGGAGCCGCAATATGGGCAGTCGCGCTTGGCAGGCAGCTGGGGTTACCCAAATCAGATTTACGCTCGCTGGCCGTTGGCGGGCTTTTGTTTGACGTTGGTAAATTGCGTGTCGATAAAGCCTTGCTTGACGCGAAACGACCACTTACCGAGGCAGAGTTCGCCCAGGTTCGCCATCACGTAGAAATGGGAGTAGAGATGGTCGAAAGTGGTGGCCTGATGAATCGTGATGTGCTGGATATGGTCGCGTACCACCATGAGCGTCACAACGGTTCTGGCTATCCCGGTGGTTTGAAGGGCGATGAAATACCCATTTTTGCACGTATTGCAGCGATAGTAGATTGCTACGACGCCATTACCAGCCACCGCAGCTATTCAAGAGCGGTATCGCCATCCAACGCCATCAAGATGTTGTACGAGTGGAAGGATGTTGATTTCCAGGCGGAACTGGTAGAAGAATTTATACAGGCTGTGGGAATCTATCCTGCGGGTTCACTGGTGGAACTTTCTTCGGGTGAGGTTGCAGTGGTCATCGCCGAGTACCGGACGCGGCGTTTGCGCCCGCAGGTGATGGTGTTGCTTGATGCCGAAAAAAAGCTGCTTCCTGACGCGCGCGTGGTTGATCTGCTGAATGAAGCGACGACGGAGGATGGCCGTTTTCTCGAAATTGTCAGCAGCCTTGAGCCTGAAGCTTACGGCATCGACATGACAGCTATCCAACTCTAGGAATCTCTGCGTGCAAGATGTCCCTCCTATTTGTCGCAGCGAATTTCTGAGGTCACTCGCTGGTGCCTCGGGGCGAGCGCAAGAGGAAGGGTCCCATCTGGGACTGTTGCTGATTGATATCACCAATCTGGCCCAGATCAACCATTACCACGGTTACCAGACCGGAGACCTGGTGCTCAAATCCACCTACGACCAGTTGCTGTCTATCTCCAAATTGCCGGACAGTATTTATCGCATGGGCGACCACCGGTTTGCTTTCATCCTGCCTGAACTGGGCAACCCCGCCTTTATTGCCCTGGCCATCAACAAGGTCTCCCGCGTCCTGGAGCAAGCGTTATACGTGGATTCACACCTGGTGAGCGCCGACGTCAAGGTCGGGGTAGCGGTCAACCGAGAGGGCAAGCATGATGAGTTGTCCATGCTGGCCCTGGCCGAGCTTTCCCTGGCGTTGGTAAAGCGCGGTGGCGGCCACCGCATGCAGGACTTTCTGGGCGAGCAGAAAGACAGTGATGTTACCGATCATCAGCTGGAGCAACGTTTTGCCCAGGCGCTGCAGGATAACGAATTCGAACTCTATTTCCAGCCCAAGGTAAACCTGCGGTCTGGCCACGTTGGTAGTGCCGAGGCGTTACTGCGCTGGTTGCCCGAGAACAGCGACCCGGTGTCACCAGAAGTGGTCGTGGGCCTGGCTGATGATGCGGGTAAAGCTTACGAATTGACCAAGTGGGTGGTGCATAGTGCCTTGCGCCAGGCCAAGCCATGGTGTCAGGGCCCGGACGGCGGAATCGCGCTGAACTTGCAGGCCAGCCTGGTAAGTAATCCTGATCTGCCAGTGCTGATTAAGGACGCGCTGGTGATATGGGGAGTTGAGGCCGAGCGTCTGACCATTGAGATCACGGAGAGTGCGATTATTGAAGACAAGGAGTCGGGCTTTAACAACCTGCTCAAACTGAAAGAGATGGGCATTAACCTGTCTATCGATGATTTCGGTACCGGGTATTCATCGTTATCTTATTTCAAGCATATTCCGGCGGCAGAACTGAAGATAGACCGCTCCTTTGTGGCGAAGATGCTGGAGGATCCTCAGGACCTCGAGTTAGTAAAGATTATGATCACCATCGCGCATCAGTTCTCGCTTAAAGTGGTCGCCGAAGGCGTTGAAGACCTCGAAACCCTGCGAGCGCTGATGATCCTGGATTGTGATTACGCCCAGGGATATTACTTCAGCAGGCCCCTGCCCAGACAGGAGTTTGAAGCCTGGGTCGAACAATGGCCGGGTCTGCCTGAGCTGTAGAGTTCCAGCGTCGGCAACAGAAGAAGCCCTGGTCACAATCAGCGACTTTTTTTAGCATTGGCGAACGCCGCAGCGAAGGCATTGTTGGCAGCTGGTTTTGCGGGCGCCTTGGCGGCTTTCCTGGGCCTCGGTGCTTCTCTGCCACCGGGGCGCTTGTCCTTTTGTTCGCCAGCTTTATCCTGCAGCCGCATGCTGAGGCCGATACGTTTGCGCGGCTGGTCGACCTCCATCACCTTTACTCTCACTATGTCTCCGGCTTTGACGACATCGCGGGGATCTTTCACGAATTTGTCTGCCAGCGCCGAAATGTGCACCAGCCCGTCCTGGTGTACGCCGATATCCACAAAGGCGCCAAAATTTGTAACATTGGTAACGGTGCCTTCCAGTACCATATCAGGTTTCAGGTCCGATATTTTTTCAACGCCCTCCTGAAACTCCGCCATACGGAATTCGGGGCGAGGGTCGCGGCCCGGCTTTGCCAGCTCCGCCAGAATATCTTTCACGGTGAGCAAGCCAACGGTCTCATCGACGTAGTCTTGGGGAGCCAGCTGGCGCAGGAATGCGGTGTCTCCAATGATGCTGCTGATGTCGCGATCATGGTGCTGGGCAATTTTCTCGATGACGCCATATGATTCAGGATGCACGGCTGAGGCATCCAGTGGATTGTTGCCCTGCACGATACGCAAGAATCCCGCGGCCTGTTCGAAGGTCTTCTCGCCGAAGCGTGAGACACCCATCAGCGCCTTGCGGTCTGAAAAACTGCCCTGCTGATCTCGCAGCAACACAATATTATTGGCGATGCTCTGGTTAAGACCAGACACGCGAGCCAGTAGCGGCACGGAAGCGGTATTTACATCTACCCCAACGGCATTAACGCAATCTTCCACCACTGCATCGAGTTGTCGCGCCAACTGCATCTGGCTTACGTCATGTTGATACTGTCCCACGCCGATTGATTTAGGTTCAATCTTCACCAGCTCCGCAAGCGGGTCCTGCAGGCGCCGTGCAATGGAAACAGCGCCGCGGATAGTGACATCGAGGTCAGGGAATTCACGCGCGGCAAATTCAGAGGCCGAGTAGATAGACGCCCCGGCTTCATTGACCATCACTTTCTTTGTATCAAGATCCGGGTTGTCGGCCAGCACCTGAGCGACAAATTTGTCAGTTTCACGACTCGCTGTGCCGTTGCCGATGGCAATGAGCGCAACATCGTACTTGCGAATCAGCTGCTGCAGTGTTGCTGCTGCCTCTTGCTCGCGCTTCTGGGGTGGGTGTGGAAAGATTGCAGCGTGGTCAAGAAATTTACCGTTGGCATCTACCACTGCTACCTTTACGCCGGTGCGCAAACCCGGATCGAGTCCGATCGTTGCACGGGGGCCCGCAGGAGCAGCCAGTAAAAGATCCTTCAGGTTGTTGGCAAACACGTCAATGGCTTCGCGTTCAGCGCGTTCACGTAACTGCCCCAGCAGGTCTGTCTGCAGGTGAGTCAATAACTTTACCCGCCACGTCCAGCGTACGGTTTCGCGCAACCAGCGGTCTGCCGCGCGCTGTTTATCCTCAATGTGCCAGTGATCGGCAATCATCCCTTCGCAGGGGTGCGCATCCAGCGGATTCTCATCAGCGCTCATCACCAGGTTGAGGTGCAGGAATCCCTCGTTGCGACCTCTGAACATCGCGAGTGCGCGGTGCGACGGCACGCCGGCCAGGGGCTCAGTGTGTTCGAAGTAGTCACGAAATTTTGCGCCCTCTTCTTCCTTGCCCTCGGCCAGGCGTGACGCCAGCTGGACATGCTCGCGCAGGAATTCACGGATTCGGGCCAGCAGGTCGGCGTCTTCTGCAAATCGCTCCATCAGGATTTGCCGCGCACCATCCAACGCGGCCTTGCTGTCGGCTAAGCCATTGTCTGTATTGATATACGTAGCAGCGGTGCTTTCAGGGTCCAGGCCCGGATCACCCAGCAGAGCATCAGCGAGCGGCTCCAGTCCGGCTTCGCGGGCAATCTGGGCTTTCGTTGTGCGCTTGGGCTTATAGGGTAAGTACAGGTCTTCCAGGCGATTCTTGGTGTCGGCTTCGAGGATTGCCTGTTGCAGTGAGTCGGTGAGTTTCCCCTGCTCCTCAATGCTTGTGAGAATGGTGCTGCGCCTGTCTTCCAGTTCGCGCAGATAGTGCAGGCGCTCTTCAAGCTGGCGCATTTGCGTGTCATCCAGCGCGCCTGTCACCTCTTTGCGGTAGCGCGCGATAAATGGCACCGTGGCGCCCTCATCCAGCAAGGTGACAGCTGCATTGACTTGTGCTTCACGCACGGACAGTTCTTCTGCAATACGCAGTGAGATGGATTTGATCATAGGTTTAAGTCAGCTGGATGTTGTATGAGTGGCCCGAATGACAGGGGCGGCATTATGCGATACCGCAGCCTCGATTACGATCTGGAATTTTCCTGGAAACTATGCGTGCGATCTTTGCAGCCGGGGGGCCGCCTGCGTGTTTACTGGCGAAATGTCTTTACTGCCCGCAGCAGTTGCCGACACGTGATCTGGCCGATCAGCTTGCCATTTTCAACCACGGGCCGGCGTCGCTTGTTTTTCAGCAGCATGTCCTGGGCAACGTCGACGATGTCCTCATCGGGATGAGCGACGACCAGGTTGTCACTGGCCATATAGTCTCTTACCTTACCGATATTATCGTTGTTATAGATCGATCCCAGCACGGCCCTCAGACAATCCAGCTCAGACAGTATCCCGACCAGGTTGCCCTCATCATCTACGACACAAACACCTGAGACGCGATTATCGATGACCACCTGCATTGCATCTGCAACGTTATCCTCAGCGCGCACGCGCACCGGATTGGGCAACATATAGTCTCTGAGGTTGACTGATTTTAACATGGCGTACTCCGTGTCCCTGTCGGCTGGTGCACCGGCTTAGCGGCATCAGGGCGAAGTATAGACCGGAATAAGCCTGTGAGTCATAGACCAGCCCTCCTCGTGGCATAATTCATTCACTGTACTGGCAGCTGATAGCGGCTATGCTATGCGCAAGCTCAGGAAACTGCTATGAAAACGCTGCATCTGCTGCGCCATGCAAAGTCTGCCTGGAGTCTCCCGCAACTTGCAGACCATGACCGGCCGCTGAACAAGCGGGGCCGTCGCGTTGCTCCGCAGATGGGCGCTGCACTTGCCAGCCTGGATCTGTCGATTGATCGGGTTGCCGTCAGCAGTGCTGCTCGAGCTCAGCTGACTGTTGAGGCGATAGCAGGTGCGTGGCCAGCATTTGGTGCGCTGCCCGTCATCACCGCGCCTGATCTGTACACGTTCGATGCGCAGCAGCTTGTACAGTGGCTGCGCAAGCAGGAGGATTCTATAAATAGTCTTTTTGTCATCGCTCATAACCCTGCGTTAACTGACCTCGTCAACGACCTGACGGCAGGCCATTCGCTGGCCAATATACCGACAGCAGGTTATGTTCGACTGTGTCTGGATGTTGAACACTGGACTAGAATGGCACAGGGCTGCGCAACGTTGCAGGAAACATTATTTCCAAAGCAGGCAGGTATTAAATGAGTGGGTGGGGGAGTGTTGCGATGCTACGAAAAATGACATTGGTTATTGGCCTGTTGATTGCTGTGAACAGCGCTGCTGCGCCGGGTGCTGCCGATAGGCTGGCACAGGCGGTGCGCATAAAAACCATCAGTTACCAGGATGCGAGCCAGATAGATTACGCCGAGTTTGATCGTTTTCACCAGTTTTTACGTGCCAGCTATCCACAGGTTTTTGCTCAGCTGTCTGTTGAGGTCGTATCCGATTACAGCCTGTTGCTGCAATGGCAGGGCAGCGATCCTGATCTTCCGCCAGTATTGTTTACTGCGCATATGGATGTCGTTCCCATTGAGCCGGGAACCGAAGCCGACTGGCAGCATCCACCCTTTGCCGGGATGATCGAAAACGGGCGTATATTCGGGCGTGGCACGCTGGACGATAAACAGGGCTTGCTAGGCTGGCTGGAGGCGGCCGAGGAATTGCTGCGCGAAGGCTATGTGCCGCGGCGCTCAATGGTGATGGCCTTTGGGCATGACGAAGAGATCAGTGGCCGCCATGGCGCGGTGTCACTGGCGCAGCGGATGCGCGAACTGGGATTGCATTTCGACTGGATGGTCGACGAGGGCGGTATGCTGCTGACGGGTAATCCCCTGTTGCCAGATCACACACTGGCCATGGTGAATATCGCGGAAAAAGGCTATCTCACACTTACTCTCACAGTGACCGGGGATGGCGGTCATTCGTCCAACCCGCCGCGCGTCAGCACCATTGGGCGTCTGTCCAACGCCCTCGCGCGCATTGAGGGCGAACCCTTTGCACCGCGACTGGAGGGCCCCGTTGTTGCCATGCTTGAGGCGATGGCACCGCATGTTGGTCAGCCGGAGCGGTTTGTTTTTAGCAATCTCTGGCTTACGGGCGGTATGGTGGCGAATCGCATGGCGGATGATCGCCTGACACAGCCCTTTGTGCGCACTACCACTGCGCTCACCATGTTCAATGCCGGCGTGAAAGAAAACGTGGTGCCGCAGCGCGCACAAGCCCGGGTCAATTTCCGCCTGCTGCCGGGCGACACACCGCAACAGGTGGTGGAGTCGATAGAGGCGCTGGTAGATGATCCGCTAGTTGAGATCAGCTATGACCAGTGGGGTGATATGCCCCCCGTGGCACGTATCGATAGTCATGGTTTCAAGACCATTGAGGCGGCTATCGCAGCGGTTTATCCGGATGCGGTGGTAACGCCGTCGTTACTGACTGCCACAACGGATACGCGACACTATATCGACCTGGTCGACGACCAGTATCGCTTCCATGGTGTGGTGATGGATTCCAGCCAGGCCAAATCCATCCACGGTACGGACGAGTATATTGAAGTACAGAGTTACCTGAACTCCATTGAGGTGGCGCGGCAGATCATGGAGCTCGGAACTCGCTGATAGCGTAATGTCGTGATGTATAACCTGCGGCGCAACCTTGGAGCTTATTGAGTGACTTCAGCGTCATATACCACGGCCCGAGGGCGCGCCGTAGTCGATATCAGGGCCTGACGGCACAACCGCTGTGGGGTTGATCGTTGCGTGCGAGCGGTAGTAGTGACCTTTGATGTGCTCAAAATCAACGGTCTCTGCCACGCCTGGCAGTTGGTAGATGTCGCGCACATACCCGGCCAGGTGAGCGAAGTCCTCCAGCCGCTGACGGTTGCACTTGAAGTGCCCGTGATACACCGCATCGAATCGTATCAGCGTAGTAAACAAACGGATGTCGGCTTCGGTCAGGTTGTCCCCCAGTAGGTACCGGTTGTTGGCCAGATGCATCTCCAGAGCGTCCAGTTCCTTGAATAATTCGATATAAGCCTCCTCATAGGCGCTCTGTGTCGTTGCAAAACCCGCGCGATAAACACCGTTGTTAATTGCCGGGTAGATTCGGGCATTCCACTGATCGATGTCTTGCCGCTGCTTCTCCGGATAAAAATCCAGCAGATTTCCCGCAACCCCGGTGAAAGCGCTGTTGAGCATGCGAATGATATCCGCTGACTCGTTACTCACGATAGTATTCTGGCGTTTGTCCCATAACACGGGCACGGTCACCCGGCCGGTGAAATCAGGGCGAGCCTGGGTGTAGACCTGGTGATGAAAGCGGTGCCCGTTGACTTGGTCGCCGCTGCTTCCCTGATCGACGTCGAAGGTCCAGCCATTTTCCAGCATCAGCGGGCTCACAACGGATATGTCGATGGCCGATTGCAGCTCTTTCAGCGCCCGCATGATCAGCGTGCGATGGGCCCAGGGGCAGGCGAGTGACACGTAGAGATGATAGCGGCCAGCTTCTGCGGTAAAGCCGCCATCGCCCTGGGGCCCGGGTTCACCATTTGGTGTGACCCAGTGACGGAAACTGGCATCCTCGCGCTGAAACCGGCCTCCGGTGGATTCTGTTTCGTACCAGACATCGTGCCATTGTCCATCAACAAGTTTTCCCATGATCGTGCTCCTTTAAGTCGGTACTGCGAATAAGCATATTGTTCAGCCATGGGTAAAGCGTACGTTCTAATAAAAAGAATATAAATCGCAGAATATAGGATAAACGTTTCTATTATATAGAAAGGTCATCCGGGTTCTGAGCCAGCAGCGCTGCAAGATGTCGGGTTGCAGGGCCAGCCCGGTCACTATCTGCATACACCAGGTGTAAAGTAACCCAGCGCCGCGACCCCTGATCCATGGGGAGCTCACATAGACGACTGTCAGCCAAAAGCTTGTTTACACGGGTTGATGGTAACCATGCAAAACCCATGCCCCGGCAGACCATGTCGACGGAGGTCGCGATGTGACTCACCGTCCAGCGTTGCTCGGCGCCAAGCCAGCCGGAGTCGATGCGCTCACGGGTGGCGGAATCACGAATCACAATCTGTCTTTGCTGTGCCAGGTCCTGCAAATTGACGGATCTGCCCAGCTGCAAAAGCTCATGGCCCGGGCTGCAGACTGCGATGAACTCTGCCTGCATGATGGGATTACCGAGGAAGCCGTCGGGTACCTGCCCAGCAATCAACAGGTCCACCTCACCATCTTGCAGTTTTTCTGCACCGCCTGAGAGGACGGTTTCAACCAGCTCCACTCGCGTGTTGGGGAAGGCCTGAGCCAGGCCATGCAGGGCGTTGACCAACTGCTCAGGCGGATAGATCACATCGACAGCGATGCGCACTTCGGTCTCAGTACCCTGTGCCAGGCTGCCGGCGATCTCCTCCAGCTGTGCGGCTTGTTGCAGTATCTGCTCGGCGCGGCGCAGCATCAGGCTGCCCGCGTCTGTGAGTTGGGCTTTACGCCCTACCACCTCAAGCAGTGGCAGCCCCAGCTGGTTCTGGAGTTTGTGAACCGCGTGATTAATGCTGGACTGGCTTTTGTGGATGGCCCCGGCGGCTTGCGCAAAACCGCCGTGCTCTACCACAGCCTGCAGCATTCGCCATTGTTCCAAAGTGGTTTTATTCATCGTGATGCAACCCGTAGAAGTGTCATTACTTTCGAAATATACGAAAGATAGCGCCGATATTATGCAATTTATATCCTATAAAAACGAGAATAGAATGGCTGTAATGACTGGGAGAACAATGATGAAACAGCGCGAAATACAGCAAATACTGGCGTCTCACGCCACCCGTGATGGTGACGGTGTCGCCATCTTGCGAATTGCCGGCATGCAGAACGCGGACATGGACCCTGTGCTTATGATTGACGAATTACGCTCGGATGATCGCGCAGATTTTGCCGGTGGCTTCCCGCCACACCCGCATCGCGGTATGCAAACCCTGACGTTTATGAAACGCGGCGGTATTGTGCATGAGGACAGCGCAGGTAATCGCGGTGAGATTCGCGCTGGTGGCGTGCAATGGATGTCGGCCGGGCGTGGCGTCATTCATTCTGAAATGCCCACAGCAGATTCGGATGGGTTTCATGGTTTTCAGCTCTGGTTCAATCTGCCGGCGGCGCAAAAAATGAGCGCCCCGCGTTACCGCGATATAGAGGTCGATGCGCTGCCCGTTGTATCCGCACCCGGCTTCAAAGCCTGCGTGATTTCAGGCCGGTGGCAGCTGGGCAGCTCTTCTTCACAGCCTGCACCGGCAGAGGGAGCTCTCACTGAACTTGCGCCTTATGCGAGCATGATCGATCTGGCGCTGGAGCCGTGCGTCGAGGTGGAGTTAAGCACCGACACCATGGAATCTGCAGTGGCCTACGTTTACAACGGCGCCATTGCCAACCAACGCGGTGCAGTGCATAAAGGCCAGCTTGCAATCACCGGTGGCGGAGATGCCTGGCATCTCACTGCCGGCGAAGAGGGCGCTTCTCTGCTGGTCATCAGAGGCCGGCCGCTGGGCGAGCCGGTGGCGCATTACGGCCCCTTTGTGATGAATACCCAACAGGAGATCGAGCAGGCGCTGCAGGATTACCGCGCTGGTCGCTTTGGTTAGACGCCGCCTGCACGGGTATTGCTCAATGCAGTGTGGGCAGGGCTGCGCCAAACCTGCATCAGTGTTAGGCTTCGCATTCTCGAATCCACGCCCGTTACGGGGGAGAAATCATGCGAAGTCCCTGGATGGCTGCCGCTTTGCTGCTGTTGGTCGGCTGCTCCGGCCAGCCCACGCCGTCGACATCCCTTGCGCTATGCAGTGACCCGCGTCCACAGGTTTGCACCATGGAATATGCGCCTGTTTGTGCTGCCCTGACGAAGGGCGGCACCAAAGAATACGCCTCAGCCTGTAACGCCTGTGCCAGCGATGAAGTGACGGGATGGGAGCAAGGGCCCTGTCCTGAATGAGTCTGACCAATCGTATATTGATCGCAATGGTGGCCGGTATCCTGTTCGGGTCCCTGCTGAACCTGGTATTGAATGGCAATCTGCTGCCGGCAGACTGGCGCGTCCTGCTCGACAGGTTTCTGGTGGGTGGCGTGCTCGAAGCGGTAGGGCGAATATTCATTGCCTCGCTCAAACTATTGGTGGTGCCGTTGGTACTCGTCTCTCTCATCTGTGGCGCCAGCTCTCTGGGCGACAGTGCAAGAATGGGGCCGATTGCGGGTAAAACGCTGGCGCTATACCTGGCCACCACTGCCATCGCCGTTTCCGTTGCGCTGTTTGCTGCGGTGCTGATCGGCCCGGGCAAGCAGCTTGAGCTGACCGCCGCGGTAGGCACTTTCCAGGCGACGGCGCCGCCCCCGCTAATCGACGTGCTGGTCGATATTTTCCCATCGAACCCCATACGGGCGATGGCTGAAGGCAAGATGCTGCAGATCATCGTCTTTGCCCTGCTGGTCGGCTATGCCATTTCCCATGCCGGAGAGCAGGGACGTCGTATCGCGAGTTTCTTCCGCGACATGGAAGCGGTCGTGATGAAAATGGTTGAGGTGCTCATGGCACTGGCACCCTATGGTGTCTTTGCGCTGCTGGCGAAACTGTTTGCCAGCATGGGGATCAGCGCCATCGTCGACCTGGCGGCCTACTTTTTTACTGTGGTGGGCGTATTGCTGATTCACGCGCTGCTGGTGTATCCCACGTTGCTGAAATCGTTGAGCGGGCTGTCGCCGCGTATCCTGCTGTCGAAAATGCGCCCTGTCTGGGCGTTTGCTTTCAGTACCGCATCTTCGGGCGCAACGCTGCCGATTACCTTGCGCACGGTAGAACGCAGGTTGGGTGTGCATAACTCAGTAGCGGGTTTTACCGTGCCGTTGGGGGCCACCATCAACATGGACGGGACTGCCATCATGCAGGGCGTGGCCACGGTATTCATTGCGCAGGTTTACGGTATCGATCTGTCGCTTACCGCCTATATCACGGTCATTCTGACGGCAACGCTGGCATCCATTGGCACCGCCGCTGTGCCAGGCGTTGGTTTGATTACCCTGGCTCTCGTGCTGGAACAGGCGGGCTTGCCGGTTGAGGGTATCGCGCTGATTATCGGCGTGGATCGCCTGCTGGATATGGTGCGCACGGCGGTGAATGTCACCGGCGATGCCACCGTGTCGCTAATCGTGGGCAACAGTGAAAAGCAGTTGGATCGCGACGTATATGAGGATCCGCAGGCCGATCAGGAGCGCGCCGGCAGTCACCGAGCGGACCTGCCAACCGCCTGATTAAACGCAGGTCTAACGCAGAACAGGGCGGGCCATGAGCATCGCCTGTGATACCAGGGATTAAAAATCTACATGACCATACAGTGCACCATCGTGCCGGTAACGGCCTACCAACAGAATTGTTCCATCATCAAATGCGAAGCCAGCGGCAAGGCGGCCATTGTTGATCCAGGCGGCGATATCGACAACATCCTTGCCGCAGTGCAGCAGATGGGCGCCAGCGTAGAAAAAATTATCCTCACCCACGCACATCTGGATCATTGTTCCGCGGCAGGTGTGTTGAGCAAGCAGTTGGGCGTGTCGATCGAAGGGCCTGAAAAAGAAGACCAGTTCTGGCTGGAACAACTGCCGCAGGTGTGTGAAATGGCCGGGTTTCCACCCGCTGAGACGTTCCTGCCAGATCGCTGGCTGAACGATGGTGATGAAGTCACTGTGGGCGAGCAAACCCTGCAGGTGGTGCACTGCCCCGGCCATACGCCGGGCCATGTGGTGTTTTATTATGCAGCGCAAAAAGTGGCGTGGGTGGGAGACGTATTGTTCCAGGGCTCAATAGGCCGCACCGATTTCCCGCGCGGTAATCACGAGCAGCTTATCGCCAGTATTCGCGAAAAGCTGTTCCCTCTGGGCGATGACATTACGTTCATCCCCGGCCACGGGCCGACCTCAACCTTTGGTAATGAGCGTGCCAGCAACCCGTTTGTGGCGGATTCGCGCTATGGCTGACTCCGACGCGAATCGCGAAAACCTCCTGCGCGAGGAGTTTCACCGACAGACCGCGCAGATTCGCTGGCACGACCTGCAAACCTATTACGCCCACGGCAGCGTGATCAGTGTCGCTGCGCCGCTGGATCTGGTCGGGGTTGCGGTGCAGCTGGGTATGGATAACGCCGGGCAATTTCAAGCCTGGATAGAAGCGGCACAGGTCGCCCCGGTCAGTGATCAACAGGCCTTGCAATGGTACGAGGAAAATACCCTGCTATGGGCTGTGGTGGCGCCGCCCTGGGTACTGGTGCAACAGCGGGATGAGGCTACCTGACCAGCGGGTACAGCTCACCTTCAAACACCGTTCCCCAGATTTGCAGGTCCTTCAGCTGGCTCTTCCTGACGCTGTATGGGTCTTCTTCAAGCACGGTGAAATCGGCTTTCTTGCCAGCGCGTATTGATCCGATTCTGTCCTCCCAGCCCATCACCCATGCCGCATCGATGGTAATTGCGCGCAACGCCTGCTCGACACTGATCTGCTCCCGGGGCGTACTGGCCACGTCATTGATCGTGACCCGATTTACCGCAGTATGGGCCAGTGTCAGCGGCGACAGGGGCGCCATCGGGCTGTCTGAATGCAGGGCAAACGGGACACCGTGGCGCTGCAGTGACCCCAGCCTTACCATCTGGCTGCCACGATCGCCGCCCAGCCACTGCTCGCTGTAGATATCGGACAGAATGTAGTGATAGTAGGGATTTGCCGAAACGACGGCGCCCAGCGCTTTGAGCTGGCGCGACTGGTCTTCGGTGCTGTAGGCAAAGTGTTCCAGCGTCATGCGGTGATCACTGCGCGGGTAGGTGTCCATCAGCATCTGCAACAGGTCGATGAAAGCGGCCGCGCTGGCATCGCCATTGGTATGTGCATGCAGTTTATAGCCGGCGCGCCAGAAGGCCCTGGCCCAGGTGGTGGTCACTTCCAGCGGCGCCATCCATTGGCCGCTGTGACCATCGATGTAGCCCGGAGGGCCCATTTGCGCCAGGCCGCTGAAAATGGCGCCATCCATCATCAGTTTGAAATGACGGTCGACCATGACGCGTGGCGAATTGTCCTTGCGCCAGTCATCGATTTCTTTCATAGCTTGCTGTGTGGTGCGTCCCCGCGCCAGGAAATCGCTGATGATGGGGGTGAGGATCACGCGTGAAGGTGGATTGGTCTGCTGCGCGACCTGCCGTATCAGCGCGATTTCGGCAGTCGGATCACCGAAAATACCGATGCCCATATCCAGTGCGGTCGTGACGCCGCCGGTGTGCAGCATCCTGAAAAAATTCTGCATCCCCTGTCCGATGCGTTCTGGTGCAAACAGGAACGGCATTCTGGGCAATAGCAGCATGGCGCCGTTCTCCCAGAAATGGCCCTTGTCCCAGTCCACTTCATGAGAGTCGCCGACGTCCTGTGCCGTCATACCCAGCAATTCAAATGCGGCATCGTTACCAATCAGCTCATGAAATGAGCGGTGCCAGAGCATTACAGGCTTGTCGGGAAACCAGTCGTTGAGTTGCTGGCGATAAACGCGGCCGTGCCACAGCGGGTGGTAGCCCCATGCGATAAAGGGCACGTCGGCATTGGTATGTTGCGCAGCCAGCTCCCTGAGCTGTCGTTCAAAGGCGGCTGGCGTTTTTGCGCCGGGGAAATCTCCGCTGGGTAGTGACCAGTCATCGGGCGCGAGAAAGGGGAACTGTGTCAGCACCGCTGGCAAGGTGGGATGCACATGGGCATCAATAAAACCCGGTAATAGCACTTTGTCTTCGAGACTGCGATCAATGCGCGTGCTGCGGGTTGATGTCCACGGCTTGAGTGAGTCCAGTGTGCCAACCGCGACGATGTTACCGTCGGCAACGGCGATGGCAGTGGCGACAGGCTGTGCAGGCTCCATGGTGATGACTTTACGAGCGGTGTATACCACCAGCTCTGCGCTGACACCGGGAACGGCGCTTAGGCTGCATAACAGTGCGAGTAAGGGCAAAAGCAGGCGTGGCATTGCAGGGATTCCTGGTGCATCGATCCCGCCAGTATAGTGCAGTAGCTGCACTCCTGCAGTTGCCGCAACGCCGCGAAGCTCAGCGGATGACCTTGATCCAGTCTCCTGTGCGCGGTTCGCCGCGCGGATAAAGGCCGTTGATCAGGCGCAATTGTGCTTCGGCATCGTCCATGCGGATGCTGGCCGCCAGGCTGGCCATCGTGGCACCTCTCGGCACCTGTATATAGCGCACGTAGCCGCTGTCGCCGCCCGTTTGCCGCTCTCTGGGGTGCATTGGCCTGAAGCTCTCAATCATGGCCAGTAGCTGGCTGTCGATAGCATCAAAGTCTGCGTCGTTGGTTGCCTCACCCTCGAACAGATAACTCAGGCCGGCGTAGTCGATAACGGCAAGCCGGCGCGCTTTCGAGCCACTGCGGGCAATCGCGGTATAACCGGTGAGGCCTGCCTGCTCCAGCGCTTTTGCGCTGCCCAGCTCACCGCCGGCTTCGGACTCCATCAGCGCCTGTGGGCTGACGCTCGTGTTGCGGCGCCGCAAAGTCAATGTCAGGCGCGCGGCGCCGTCTTTCGCGCTGGCGACTATCGACTGGGCGTTGGCGGCGACTGTCCATGTGGGCGGGTGCTCAAAGGTAAAGGCCAGTTTGTTGTGGTAGTAGCGATCTTCAGCGCGCTGCTGCTGGATGCTCTGTCCCCAAACCAGGCCGTCCATCTGGCGACGAAACTCGCCGGGTACTTCCGGGTCGGCGGTCTGCTCCTGTTGATCGAGATCGTCGGCTGCCCGGATCACCGTCTTCAGGCGCTGGTCATTGCGCGGGTGAGAGGCGTACAGGCCGTGATAGGTGGACACCTTCTTGCCGCCCGACTTGGCTTTTACCCGCTGGAACTGTTGCTGGTCCTTGAGTACCCCGATCACCTCCAGCAGTGCCTCGGGATCATAACCGGCACTGTGCATGTACCTGGCGCCAAGGCCGTCGGCTTCCAATTCCATATCGCGTCCATAGCCGCTGATCAGCTCGGCCCCGTACATGGAGGTGGCATCGGCGATATCGCCGCTTCCGGTGAGGATATAAACGGTGGTCGCCAGCACGGTGTTGGTGATGCCGGCCGTCTGGCGGCGGCCATGATGCCGGGCGGTGACATGGCCAATCTCGTGTGCGAGTACGCCGGCCAGTTCTGCTTCGTTTTCAAGATACGCCAGCAAGCCACGGTTGATGTAGATAAAACCGCCCGGTGTCGCAAAGGCATTGATGTCCGGACTGTCCATTACCGTAAAGGTGAAATCCATGTCGGGGCGATCACTGTTGGCAACCAGTCCTTGCCCCACGCGATTGATGTAGGCCTGCAATTCCGGATCGTCGTAGGGAGCGCCCTCGTCGATAAACTTCTGGTGCATCTCCTGGCCGATCGCAACTTCGCGACCTTGTGTGGTCAGCACGATATCGGCGCCACCGGTAGCCGGGTTGCCCGCGCAGGCCGATAGCAATACCAGCGCAGTCAGAGCGCCGCCAAGTGCACGCAGGGTGCTGTTGTATTCAGTATTCACCGGACAGGAACTCCAGTAATTGTTCGCCGATACCGTCGCAGGCGGTGCCCTGCACTGGGGCAATAATCGGGATAGGGACGATCACTGCCGGCATGTAGGACTGTCCGCTGGCGGTCGTGTTCACCCGCCCGACTTCTGCCTGGTCGGTGAAATCCCATATCGTGGCTTCATAGCTTGAGTCATCGCTCCAGGTGCCGAAACCAAAACATCCGCCGCCGGCCGGGCCGATTCCGCAGGCCATGGAGCCAGCTGAATCACCGCGCACGGTGGAGCCGTCGATCCAGATCATGTATTCGGTCTTCAATGCCAGCAATTTGTCAGCCACCGGCTTCTGCTGCAACAGGCGCTCGATATCAGTGGGCCGCAGAGGTGCGGTGCGCGGCTCGAACCACGGATAAAGCGCATTAACGAACTCCACCTCATCAATCACCGTGATCGACTGATCGCGTGAGGCGACATGCTTACCCACGCACTTGATAAAGTCCGGCTCGGTTTCGTAGTCACTGGCGTGCCGTCTGCCCAGGATCACCACGCTGGCATCGCCTATACCCTCGGTCGGTTCGTTGAATACCATCTGGTCCACGCTTGAGGTCACGCAGCCTGATGAGAGAATCATCGCGGCACACAGGAGCAGCGCTGTGCCAAGGTGTCTGGTCATGGTACTACCCTCTGTTTTTTAACCGGGCGTGTATCCAGCCACTGGGCGACTCCCGGAACCTGCAAAAAACTGGTGGCGAAATTGGCCCCGGCATCACGCAGCGCCATTACCGCAGCCAGGTTCACGGCCGCCTGATCGCTCTGCAGAAACGCGGTGGGGGTTTTGCCATAGGAGGTCATGGTCCACTCGGTGATAGGCTTGCCGCTGGCCGTCACCAGCTCAAACCGGTAGCGCATCCAGATTTCATAGACCTTGACGTTGGTGTGTGCCGGTATCGCGTATTGCAGCTCATCAACATGCGGAATCAGTACGGCGTCGACAGACGGGTTCATCTGGCCCGGGCCGGGTTTGCCATTCATGGGTACCAGCTCGACGAACATGCCATCGAGAAGCGTGTCCCACATCTGTACCTGTGCCTCACCGGTTTTCACAATCCAGCTGGATTCCCGGCGACTTTTGGCCTCGTCAAAGAACTCATGGGTAGAGAATTCGTCGTCGTACCAGATTCCCATCTTCAACGGCAGTGGTTCCATCAGCGGCCGCGGAAAATTCCCCTCTACCTTGACCTCGGTAGGGCCGCACGCCGCCAGCAGGCACAGTAATGCGATGACTGTAACAAAGTGCGCGGCGCGATGAACGCTAGGGGCGAAAGTCATTGAGCGCGACAAAAGTGCCTCCATTGCGCCAGGTCAATTCACGCATCAACGTGGCAAAGCGAATCCCTGTGGTTTGTAAGTTGGGTGATCTTGAGAATTGTACGGGGAAACCGACGGCGTGGATGCGCACCCGCCGTTTGCCATCCTTGCCCTCCCGGTTGATCAGGTCGACGGTGTCAACAACCTGGGCGATTGAGTCGCCGGTAAACTCATCACCAAATACATAGATACTGATTTTTTTATCCGGGTCATAAAAGGTTTTGATCGCCTGGGTGATGCCCTCTACCGGACTGGAGTTACTGAACACATTCCACGTGCGCAGGTTCTGCATAATGATCTTGCGGCGTGCCGGGGTGTCCTGAATCCACTGGCCCCGGTAGCGGCTGAACATATAGTTGCCCATGTCGTTCATGACCTGGATACCTTTCACCTGCGGATAAATACTCAGGGTTGCCTCCAGCTCCTGCATCATGCGCTCCCAGGCATAGGAAAACATGGAGCCCGATGTATCGATGACAAAAATAATATATTCGCTATCCACCGGAATGCCCCCGATGAGATTGTTCTTCGACTGGTACTGCAACCCCATCAATCGTTCCATTTCTGCCGTCAGCGATTGTCGTGCATCGGCCAGTTCACCGCGTATCACTTCGTTGCTGTTGGTGGTGACCTGCAGGGCATCGTAGCGCGAGCTGACACTGGCCAGTTCGCCTTGCAGTCGCGCGATATTCTCCTCGTATTCAGACAGCTGTTCATGCCTGGCGTTCAGGTCGCGATTCAACACGCGGGTTTCCCCGCGAATTTCAAACAGCTGTTCCTGCAGTGCGGCCATTTTGCCCTCCAGGTTAACCGTGGAGGCCTCGATGATCTGCGGCTGCACGGTTTTGGTGATCATCAGCAGCAGGATGACCGCGCCAAAGCCACAGCAGATCACATCCAGGAAGGATAACGAAAATTCTTCCGGCCCCCTGCGCCGCGGCATCAGGGCCAGTCCCTGGAGGGCGCGAGAAAGGAGCCTCGGCTGGCCTGCGCCAGCTGCCAGAGCTCCGCGGCGGCCATTGGGTCACCCTCCATGGGTGCCAGAATCACATTCACAGGCACATTGCGCGGCAGCTGCTTGAGCGCATCGCGATAATGTTTTTGTCGTTCGCGGCCGCTCACTTTACTGCTGCGCGGCGCTTTGGCGCCCTGGGTTGGGAGCCCGTCAGTGATCAGGAAGATATTGTCCGGTGCAGGCGACAGTGCCTGCAGTGCCACGAAGGCATTCTCGAGGCTGGTGCCGCCTGCGGGAGTGATCTCGCGCAGGGCACGCGAGACGGCCTCCAGTTGCGGCTGGTTGGCGACTTCCAGCCAGCGGCCTGCGGTGTCCGGCAGAAGCGTGCTGGCCCGGGTGTTGAAGGTGATCACCTGATAATCGGCGTTGATCGGCAACTGGGCGGTCAGCCAGTCGACGGTGCTTATACTGCGGCGCCATTTGTCTGCGCGACGCTGCACGCTTTCATCCATATTGCGCAGCCGGATCACCTGTACCAGCTTGTCGGCCAGCATGCTGGCGGAGGTGTCCAGCAGAATCACGATGTGTTTGCCGCCGAGGTTGAGCCCGGTCAGGTACTGCCTGTTGCCCTTGCCAGTGAAGCTGCGTGCGTTGCGGCCGCTGTTGTCGGCCGCGGCCTGTTGCAATTTTTTGAGCTCGTATTCCAGGGTCTGCAGTTCGGCCTTGAGCGCCTCGATTTCGCTGTCTTCGGTAAAGTCCTCGCGCAACAGGCTCGCAATCAGCGCGCGGTAGTCGTCCAGCTGTTGTGTAATGCGCGTGGCGCGGCCCTGCGCCTCTACCATGTCGAAATCAATATCAGACAGGGTGTTACGCAGGCGCACCAGTCCCTCCTCGCCGTCAGCGATGTCTTCTTCCAGCAGGGTCACTTCTGACAGCAGGTCCTGATTCAGTTCCTTCGACTGCACCTCAATGGAGTGGTCGATAATCAGGAAGACCAGCACTACCGCGCCAAAGCCACAGGACATGATGTCCAGGAAGCTCAGGTTAAAGGTGGTAAATGCCCGCTGCCTGCGTCGCATCAGGGAACGACCTCAATGAGCTGCGCGTGCTGCCCTGCCCAGGCCAGCGTGTCGCCGCTGTACAGTGGTTGGCCGCTGGGCGCAGGGCTGTCGTTGACCAGTACGGCCGAAGTCTCGCCCGTCAGTATCCAGCCCTTGCTATCGTGTTGCAGGGTGCATTGTGCAACCAGTTCCCTGCCATCCCATGCCGAGAGCGGCTGTGCACGGCCGTTCTGAAGCAGGTGCGTCGGGCTGTTGCCGGCCGGGGTGACCTGCCTGGAGGCCGTGCTGGAAGGCGCCTGCGCATCGCCTGGCGCAGACGGTTGATCAGGTGTCGCCCGGGAGGCTGCCAGACAGGGCAGGGCGTTGATAAAAGCCAGGGCCTCGCCCGGTGCTGACCAGTGCGTGGAGTGTTGTGCCACGGCGCTAGCCAGCGCGTCCTCGGGAAGCAGCTCAAGCCCTTCCAGCCGATCTCTGAGCCCCGGCAACAAAGCCAGTAGCGGATCTCCTATGACGGGGTGAGGCATGGTTTGCGTGCCCGCTGTGCGGGGCAGGCTTGCCAACAGCGGGTCGGTTGCGCCCAACAGTTCCTCAACGGTGATTCTGGCCTGGTACCCCTTGATGTCGAGATTGGATTCGCGCGTTCTGCTCAAGCTCTGCAGCAGTGTCGGCAGTGCATCGTAAAGCTGCTGTTCTGTTGCCGCATTACGGCGCGGGTCGAAGCGCGTTTGCCGGATGAAAGCGGTGGCGATGATATCCACCAGCCGCTCCTGTAATTGCAGCATGCCGCACCCTGGCAGGGGCAGGCTTTGATGGAAGCGCAGCATATTCCCGTCGCGGCGCAATTCGGTGAGCACGGCCTGGTGCAGCTGCAGTTCCAGATGCCAGAGTCGGTCTGATACGTCTTGCAAACTACCCAATGCCACGCTGCGGTTGACCAGGCCAATTGCATCAAAGGGGCACTGCTGCACAATTCCCAGCAACAGTGCGAGTTGCTCGCGCTGCATGCTGGCAGGGGCGGCCAGCACCATGGTTGCTGGTTGCCCCGCTTCCTCGTAGAGCGCTTGCAGGTGCGCGTGCACCAGATCGGCAGTATGGCGGGCGGGGCCCAGGGCAGGTTGCAGGGCATCGGTGCTCAGCTGCCACCAGTAGCGTGTGTTCACGCTGCGTGGCTGCAGGCGCGCAGCCGCTCTTGCGGGGCCACCAAAGCGGTAGGTGTTGCCCTCCAGCAGAGCGTAGCCCGGGCCCTGTGCATGGTGATCACGGTGCCACAATTGCAGGTTGCTATCGTTGATGTCCAGCAGTGCAGCGCTCATTTCAGTGGGCCACCAGATGCCGCAACAGGCGCTTGTCGGCATAGCGCTGGCTGTCCAGAACCAGCCTTTCCTGGGATAGCTGCAGCTGATGGAGGCAGAACATGATGATGATACTCAGTACCAGTGCGACAAAGGTACTGTTGAAAGCCACACCGAGACTGATGGTTACGCCGGAGATGTCACCCTCCACGGCTTTGTAGGCCTGACCCAGCGCATCGCCGATACCGCGCACGGTGCCGATAAAGCCGATGGACGGTATTGCCCAGGCGATATAGCGCACCATCGACAGCTCTGAGTCCAGCCGATCGGATTCTATCTCGCAGCTTTCCTTGATGGTGTCAGAGACAGCCTGAATGCTGCCTGTCGTGGCGAAACGCTGCAGTGCAGACAGCAGGGTTCTAGGCAGCAGGAAGTCCTGTTGGTGCTCGGGCAGTGCTTCCAGTGAGCGGCTGTACTCGCGCGCGTCCTGCGGCAACAACGTGGTGCCCTCTGGAATGTCCAGCAGGCGCTCTTGCAGCAGCTGCTGTTCGCGCATCGTCTGGCGACCCTTGTAGGCCATAATCGCCAGCGCCCACAGCAGCAGGATAAAACAGGCTTCCTGCTCAAAGTCACGGATAACAACGGCGAAGCTGCGCTCCGGTATAAAGTCTGCTCCGGCGGCCTGTAATGCCATTTCCTCCTTCAGCTGTGCGTCTGCGCTGGGGCGTATCACGGCGACGTACATCGCATGTACCACAATGACCGCCAGCAGCAGGGCAAACAGCTGGTAGATGAATTCGGATGACATTTTGGCTTTCATGCAATGATCCTGTTTGAGTGCTGAGCGCGCCGTTGCCCGCTCATATGTCCACCGGGAAAGAGACGGATAAATCTTCCGAGATTTCTTCCGAGGCTTCGTAATCAAAGGGTGAGGTTTCATCGGGCGCAGGAGAATTGCCATCAGCACCCCGGGGCGCTGAATCCCCGCCTGAGTCGGTCTCGCCGCGCGTGGCCGGCTCCTGCGCCGCCGCGTCACCGTTGGCGGATTGCCCGTTCGCATTGGGCAGGGCGAGCACTGCCAGTGCGGCCAGCACTGCTGCTCGTATGAACGACCCTGAACTCATGTCTTACTCCGCATAACGCGCTATCCGAAATCCTACGTCATCGCGCCCGGCTTGCCCATAATCGCGGTGCGCCAGACGCAACTCGCTGAGTTTGCTCTGTGCCCAGCTGGCGCCGCGGATAACAAAATTATCGCCGCTCTGTGGGCCCAGTGGATCTTCGATGGCGACATCAGAGGCGGTGGGTATGGTGTAGACATCATGTACCCATTCGGCGACATTGCCACCCATGTCAAACAAGCCCTTGTGATTGGGGGCAAGTGAGGCCACAGGCGCCGTCACCACGTAGCCGTCATCGTACTTCGGTATGACTCTGCCGGTAATGTGTGCCGAGCTTTGGTCCGCATAATTTTCTACCGCCAGGGCAGGGGGGAAACGCTCGCCCCAGGGGAATTTCAACAGGCTTTCTGGCCCCGCTCGCGCAGCCCAGGCCCACTCTGCTTCAGTGGGCAGTCGATAGCCGTTGGCCCGGGGATTGAAGCCAACGACAATACCTTTGGTCTGGCGATAGAAGGGCGACAAGCCTTCGCGTTCACTGAGCCAGTTGCAGAAGCTGGCTGCCTGTTGCCAGCTCACGTCCACCACCGGTTGATGTTCACGGTTGAGGCTGCTGCCTTTTACCTGACCCGAGTTATGTGCCTGCTGGTATAAACGGAACTGCGCGTTGGTCACCTCGGTGGTCGACAGGTAGAACATGCGGCGCAGGGCAACCGGGTGCAAGACTTCATTGGCGCGGCGGCCGGGGTCGCGTCGCGATGCCCCCATGGTGAAGTCGGCAAGCCCGTCGGCAATGGGATTGAACAGCTTCAGTGTTTGACCCAGTGACGAGGTCAGTTCAGGCTGCAGGCGCGCCAGTTTTGCGGCCTGCACGGTTTTCAGTGAGATATCGACCACCTGCTGCAGCCCTGGTCGTGGTGTTACCCGGCGGCGCACCGTTGCATGTCCGTCCAGCGCCACTTCGATACTCTGTTCCACTGCAGGCAGTCTCAGTGTCTGGCTCCCCTGGCCTTGCACCTGACCATTGATGCGGATGGTCGCACTGGCCGGGCTAACGTTCAGTCGCACTTCTCCCAGTTGGGCCTGCAAGGTGATTGTCTGGCTGTCACTGGCAGCGGCGGCCAGCGCCACGGTGTCGGTATATCGTCTGTAGCCGGGTTTTGACAAGGTCAGGCGTTGCTCTTTGTCGGGCGTTAACAACAGTTGCAGCGGTGTCTGCCCCTGAAACTCGCCGTCCAGGGTGACGTTGGCGCCGCTGGGTTGGCTGGTCAGTTCCAGCACGCCGGCGGCGGGCTGCAGTTCCACAGTGGCCAGCTCGATACTCTTGCCAGCCTGCACCTCCAGTTCCTGCATCCAGCTGGCATACCCCGGCTTTTGCAGTATCAGCTGGCGCTCGCCCTGGAGTACCTCAACCGACGAAGGTGTGGTGCCCAGCACCTCGCCGTCAACGAGAATGTCCGCACCGGGCGGTGTTGTGTTGAGGGTCACGTCTGCCCAGGCAGGCGCCAGCGCCAGTTGCACCTGCTGCGAGATTTCCCGCCCGGTTACCAGTAGCTGGTGTTCCAGCGGCAGGTAGCGCGGCCGTTGCAGGCTTACGGTATATTCTCCCGCCTCCAGCGCCACATTTGACAACGGCGTTTGTCCCAGCTCGACGCCATCGACGCTGACGGTTGCTCCCTCGGGCTCGCTGTTGAACGTTACGCTGCCCGGCAAGGCCTGCAACACGAGTTCCAGCTGCTGATTGTCCTGCTGGTTCACAGTGACGGTCGTTTGCAATGGATGATAGCCGGGCGCAGTCGCCCTGACCTCATAGTTCCCCGGCCGCAGCAGATAACGTTGGCCGAATGGCGCAGCCAGCCCGCTGACCGATACCGACGCCGGTGTCTGCGCAATAACGGTGATCTGCAAAGAGCGCGCGCTCAGCAGAAACGCCAGCAACAGCACAAACACCGCGATACTGCCCCACAGCCACCAGCGGGTGGGGCGGTTGACCGGTGTTGCCGCAGGCGAGTCAGGCCGCAATGGCTCAAAGCTGCTGGGCTTAATCGGTTCGTTGTCTGGTTGCCCGGACGGCGACGGCTGCTTCATCTGACGTTGCTCATCCTAAATGGGCTCAGTGCACACAATGCTGATCGGTGCTGATGGGCTGCCAGGTGCAACAGTGAAGCTGCGGCGCACATCGCGATAGCCGTTGCGTGAACCGACGGCAGTGTAGGTGCCCGGGCGCAGCTGCAGTTCGCGCTGCTGGAACTGCCCGAGGCGCGCCACCTGATAGACAACAACGTCCGTTTGCAGGTCAGATTGCAGGGTGACGGCAACCGGTGTTGTTGCCCGTTGCAGGGCCGTTGCCAGCGCTTCAATCTGGTCAGTGAGGCGGCTGCCAGCCGGGGTTGTCGTCCTGGCCTGGGCAAGCAATTGCTCCGCATTGTCAGCCACCCCGGCATTGGCAAGGCGTGCTGGTTCATTGAGTAAGGTTTGCAACTGTTCATCCAGCTGGGCGCGCGGTTTGCTGCGCGCCAGGCCCTGCTTTGCGAACAACACACTGCGGTCAATACCCAAAGCCCTGTCGTAGTCGGCGACGGCATCCTGCCAGCGCTCGTCCTGTTCGGCTTGCAGAGCACTGCGCTTGAGAGTTTTCAGCTGCGCGGCTGTCTGCGCAACGGCCAGCTCCTGCAGCGCGCTGGCGGCCTCGGCCGATCCGCTGCGCAGTGTTGCGGCATTGCGAAATGCGGCGTTGGCTTCGCTGAAGCGCCCTGCGTCCAGCGCGCTGTAGCCTTGTGTCATGGCAGTGTTGAAGCGTTGCGTTTGCAGTGCATTGCTTACCCGCTCCAGGTTTTCGGTTGCGGGGGTGAACAGTGCGTCCAGGTCAGCGGCTGATTGCAGGCTTTGCTGTGCAGCGGCCAGGTCACCTGCCTGCTCGGCCTGCTGGGCATCCTGCATCAAAGACAATAGTGCCGGGAGTTGCTGCACGCGTGTGCGCAGAGCCATTGCTTCGCTGTTTGCCGGATCGATCAACTGCGTGATGTCCAGTGCCAGTGTCGCCGTTCTGGCGTCGCCTGCAGCCACGGCGGTGCGAGCTGCATCAAGCTGCTGCTGCAGTTGTTGCGGTATTGAATCCTGCAGCGACTGCAGGCTGGCAAGGCTCGCGGCGTATTGGTCCTTTGCCGCGCTGAAATCGCGTTCCCGGTACAGCGTGTCACCGGCCGTAGCGGCCTCGATCGCTGCCGTAAACGCTTGTCCTGCCCATTGTTTGACGCCGCGCTCCTCGAGCTTGAACTGCAGCTCCAGCAACTCAGCCAGCACGTCCTGTGCCTCCTTGCGCAACCGGGCCTGTTGCGCGTCTGACCAGGGCGATGCTGCCACCGGCTCAGCGCCGGGACGCGCAGGCGCGCTGACTTGAGAGCCCGAACCATCGGCCTGGTCGATAGCTGGCTGCTGGCGCAGAGGCTTTTTAAGGTCGCTACTGTCGATAACGTCGGGTAGCCAGAACACAACGGCCAGCGCAGAGACCAGCAGTACCGCCAGGGCGGGGAGCAGCCAACGCGGGCGCGTATCGCCGTTGCTGGCGCTACCGGTTGGCCGAGTGGCATCTGTCGTCGGGATGGCCGGTTCGAATGGCGTGGGCTTGAGAGGATCGTTGTTGGCTGACATGCAGGGCGTAGGTCTTGTTCTGCGCAGAAGTGATTAGAGTGTATCAGTTGCAGGGGCGGAGTCCTGCGGCAGCGCCAGGGCGCCGATTTCCTCGCGGTAAATATCGGCCAGTATGCCGCGCCATTGCGCGTACTGGTCCTGTACGTTGCCGCTGAGCAATACTGTCTTATCCTCCAGCTCAATCACCTGCGGCGTTATCTCTGCCTCCAGGGACTGCCCCAGTTCTTCCAGCGCCTGCACATGTATCTGGGCCTCGTTGCGTTTATCCAGGCCGCTTTTGAGTAAGGTGCCGCCGCCGATAATGGCGACGTTGCCCGCAGTTCTGGTCGTGCGATCGTCGCCCTGGCTGGAGGCGGCGATGCCGGCCAGAATAGCGACGCCGCCAGCGATCAGGCGCCGTGTGCTTTCTGCCTGCACTTCCTTCAACGCTATTGCTTCCTCGTAGCCCAGTTTGCGCCACTCCTGATAGGGGCCTGACATCTGCTGGTCAAAACCACCGTAATAGGTTTGCAGCGTATCCACGAAAGCCCGGTCACGTTCGCGTATGCTTTTGACACGCAGCAGCATGGGGTCGTCTTCAGCTGGCAGGCGCATCACCAGGTAGTGCCCCTTCGGGTTCTTGGCCAGATAGCCGTCAAAGGCGTCCGGTGAGAAGCTGCGCGCAAACAACAATTCAGACACCAGCCGTATGTTTTTGCGATCGACAGTGTTCAGCGTTTGCTGCCGCTGCAGAAGATCGTTGGCGATAGAGTGGTAGATGGCCTGGAAAGGGTCCTGCTGTTCTCGCGTGGTTGGCTGGTAGGCGTAGCGCGATGTCACGGCTTTGTAGTCGCGATCCAGCCAGACGTAGCCGCGCGCGTCGGTAGCGGTGACGTGCAGCTGCAACTGCTCGCCGTTGGAAAACAGGATCTTGCCCGTGATCAGCAGGTCTGTGATCTGGCTGTCATCCGGAACCACCCGCACCGCGCCCCAGGCGCCGCTGTTCTGCAGGGCTTCGAGCAGGCGCCGGGGTATGTAGCGCGCCTCCGCTTTGCGCACCTCGGGGTAGGTCTGTTCGTCTTCCTCGTATTGATCCAGGCCCGGGTCAAAGACGGCAATCGACACGTCCAGCAGTAACTCTTCCGGCACTGCAGTGGCGGGCGTCTCAAGAGACGGCACAGAGGTGCTGGTCACCGTCTGGCTCACACAGGCCCCCAGGCTCAGGGCCAGTAACACCGCGGTACCCAGCTGTATCAAGCGCCATCTCATGGGGCGATACCCTTGTACTTGCGGTATTCGTCCCACAGTTTTTCACGCACTGCGGGGTCAGCCTCGCGCATGGCGGCTTCGCGCAGTTGCCTGGCCACGACATCATCGTCGTTGCCGCTGGGGATATCTGCCGGCGGCGGGAATTTAGCTGCATCAGAAGGCATGCCACCACCTGCGGAGCTGCCGCCAATGCCGCCGCCGACGCCGCCGCCAGCGGCCATGCCACCGCCGTAGGGGGTATCAGTATCGGTAGAGTCCTGTTCGGGGGCAGGTGAGCCTGGCGCACCGGCACCACTGCGTGCCGCCTCGCGCTGTGCGGCTTGCTCCTCCAGAATCATCGCGTCGAATTCGCCGGTGCCGCGTTGCAGGGTCGCATCGAGTATGGCGACTTGTTCAGCCGGTGTCAGCGGCCCGCCTGTGCCGGGCAGGCCCACGCCGGGCGTCAGTACAGGGATGCCAGAACCGTCTCCCTCCCCGTTGTTGGTATCAGCGCCGCCGTTGTTCTGGCCGTCGGCCTGGCCTGCTCCTGAGCCGCCGGTGCCATCGGCAACGCCAGTGGGAGCGCCGTTGTCGCGTAAATCAGGCAGGCCATCGTACTGGCCGTCACCGTCGCCAAAACCCGGGTCCGTGCCAGTGCCCTGCGTGTCCTCAAATCCGGGCTCGCCCTGCTGCGCGCTGTTTGAGTCGCTCGCCATGTCGCCTGGCAGGTCGCCAGTGCCATCAGGGTGGCCATCGGGATGACCGTCCGGCTGGCCGCCCGGCTGGTCGCCCGGAAACGAACCGTTGTCTGTCCCAGGCAGGCTGGCACTGCCGGCTCCTGCCGGCCCGCTGCCCGATGGCGGGGTGCCGGATGCTCCCGGTGAGGACGCCGAGCCTGAGGACGGGGCTCCCGGCGGCGGGTTGCTGCTGGGCTTGTTGGGGTTGCTGGCACTGGGACAGCCACTGAGCAGAGCGCAGGCGACAACGATAGCGCCGAGGCGCGGCAGTGTGAGCGTGTTGTAATTAGCGTACGTCATAAGCCCTGACCACATTGTCGGTTGTCACCGGCAGGCCGGCATCGAAGCGCGGCCTGAACCGGGTCTTGCGCAGTGTGCGCATCAAGCGTGTCGCCACTGTATCTGTTTCCGGGTTGTCATCCAGGCGCTCCAGATTGATGACGCGCCCCCTCTCTGTCACGCCGAATGCCAGCTGGATAACGCCCTGGGCTGGCTCTATGGCAGGTGGTAGAGGCCGCAGACCATCCAGCGCAGGCAGTGCAACGGGCGCGCCGAAAATGTTCTGCGCCTGTGTTTGGGCATCATCGCGCTCGGCAAGTTCCGCAAGCGCATCCTGATACGCCTGCACGGCTTCGTCCCGACGGTTGTGCCAGAATTGCCAGTCGCCCAGCATGGTGAGGGCATTGACAGTGGTCAGTGCTCTGGGCCCGCTGTTTTGTCGTTCAATATCATACATTGCCCGGATAATGCTCTGGCCATTGCTGTAGCTGCGTGCGCGGTAGGCGTAAAACCGGTTGAGATCGTGGTTGGGGGCGGCGCTGGCGCTCTCAAAGCCCGATGTGGGCTCATTCTCGGTGACATGAGCTGATATCAGGTACTGCGCGGTCAGCATGCCGCGCAGTGGCGTCAGCAGCAGCGCAGACCCTTCACCCTCGGTCTCTATGAGGTCCGTCAGGGCCAGCTGGTTCAGGTCCCACATATTCATCAGCCGCTGGTATGCACGCCCGGGTAGTGCCAGTTGATAGGCGCGATACTGCCATTCGGCCTGCTGCATCAGGGCGTCTGCTCGCGTCTTTCCGGCGGGCAGCGCCCGGGTTTGGACACGGTGCAGATAGGCCTGGCGTTCATCGGTTTGCGCATATTGTTCCAGTGCTACCAGGCTGGAGATTTCGGCCTTGAGCAGGGGGATCTGCCGTGCGTGGTAGAGACCGTCGTTGATGCGAGTCAGGTGTACCCCGCGACGCAGGTGGACAAGGGCTTCAGCGTGGCGCTGCTGCGTTTGCAGTGCCAGCCCCAGGCTGAGTAGTTGTTCCGCCAGCGCGGGAGAGTAGGCTCCGCCGGCGGATTCTACTGTGGCGATGGCGAGGCGCAGCTGGTTTTCCTGTTGGGCCAGATCGCCCGGGCTGTCTTCCGGACTGTTGATATCAGGCTGTTCCAGGGGCGCCGTGGCGGATTGTGTAGCGCCGGCGCTGCCAGGGGACTGGCTACTGACGAACGCAAGGCTCGCTGACAGCGCTGCTGCTAATCCTGTTTTGGCAAGCCGTGTGGTAGCCATTGCTGGTCTCATTGCGGGAGCGGCACTGGGAGTGCCTCCCCGGATCGTTATAACCGGACTCTGCCAAGTATATACATTCCGGGCGGTGGCCGACAAAATATGCCGACTGCCTCGATGCAAGGCATCGACAAATCCGGACAACAATCCAACAGGGAAGCCATGAATCAATTTACCCGCGACACCGCTGTCGAGCGTGTCGATGAAAATCGGTGGCGCGCACAGGTGTGTGAAGGCTGGCGCATCGGTGCCGTGCCGAATGGTGGCTACGTGCTGGCAATCGCTGGCCGTGCACTGCGTGAAGCACTGCCGCACAAAGACCCCTTGAGTGTTAACGCCTTTTACCTTGCGCCCACTGAGTTAGGCGCCCTGGACTGCGAAGTGCAGGTGCTGCGCAGTGGTCGTGGCACCAGTTTTGCTGAAGTCAAAATGTACCAGGCGGGAGAGCTGAAAGTGACCGTCACTGCTGCTTACACTGATCTCGAGCGATTGCAGGGCGAATCCTGGTCTGCATCGGCCAGGCCGCTGTACCCGGCGTGGGATGAGTGTCCATCCTCCGGCCAGAAAGGCCTGGAGTTTACCCAGCGTGTGGAGGTGAGGCTGGCCAGCGGTAGCCGGGTATTCAGCCACCGTGAGCCTGACGGCAGTGGCGAGTTCTGTGGCTGGGTGCAGCATCGCGATGGCTCTGTTCCCGATGTGCTGTCCCTGCTGATGTTCGCCGATGCGTTTCCGCCGCCCGCTTTCAGCGTCTACGGCCCCGTGGGCTGGGTGCCGACGGTAGAATTGACAGTGCAGGTGCGCGCCCATCCGGCGCCCGGACCGCTGCAGGCGCGGTTACTTTCGCGTCACCTGACCCGTGGTGTGGTGGAAGAGGACGGCGAGTACTGGGACAGTGAAGGCAGGCTGGTGGCGATCAGCCGCCAGACGGCCAAGCTGCGGGTGCCGCCTGCGGATTCGTGAAGCGCGTAATCTGTGCTTGTTAGTAGCCTGCCACCCACCCTCCAGGCCGGCGCGTATCGGTGGCGCCATACAGCCAGCCGTTTTCCAGCATGATGGACTGCGTGCGCCCCAGCGTGCGCTTGCCAATTTCGACGTTGTGCCCCATATCGCGAAGTATGCCAATGGTGTCCGGGCTGATGCCGCTCTCCACCAGCAGCCTGTCCGGCATCCACTGGTGATGCACGCGGGCCGCAGCCGCAGCTGCGGCGACGTTCATATCGAACTCCATCGCGTTGAGGATTGTCTGCAGCACGGTCGTGATGATAATGCTGCCGCCCGGGCTGCCGGTGGCGAGCCAGGGCTTGCCGTCTTTCATCACCAGCGTGGGGCTCATGGAAGACAGGGGGCGTTTACCGGGTTCAATACGGTTCGCCTCGCCCTGCACCAGGCCGAAGGCGTTTGCAGTACCGGGCAGTGCGGCGAAATCCGCCATCTCGTTGTTCAGCAGCATGCCGGTGCCTGGCACGGCGATGTGCGAGCCAAAGCTGAAGTTCAGGGTGTAGGTGTTGCTGACCACGTTGCCGAACGAATCGGCGATGGAGTAGTGGGTGGTGTCGGTACTTTCCTCGGGTAGCGGCCCGCCCGGTGCAATATCTGCCGACGGGGTCGCTCGCTGCGGCTGGATGCGCGCCCGCTGGCGCTCGGCGTAGGCCTTGTCTATCAATTCGCTGGTGGGTACCGCGGTGAACTGCGGGTCACCCAGGTATTCGCTGCGATCCGCATAGGCCAGCTTCATGCTCTCGGCGAGGTGGTGCAGGTACTTTGCGCTGTTATGCCCCATGGCAGCCAAATCAAAGCCTTCAAGAATATTGAGCATCTCCAGTATGTGGATCCCCCCGGAAGAGGGTGGCGGGGTAGATACGATGTCGAAACCTCGGAATTGCCCGCGTACAGGCTCGCGCTCTATTGCGCGATAAGCCGCCAGGTCCGCGCTGCTGATCAAGCCGTCACCTGCTTCCATCTCTGCATTGATGCGCGCTGCGACTTCGCCTTCATAGAAACCGCGCACGCCGTGTTGCTGAATCTGGCGCAGTGTCCATGCGAGGTCAGGCTGGCGCCAGGTGTCGCCAATGTCATACGCGCTGCCATCGGGCTTGAAAAACAGGCGCAGGGCTTCGGGGTTCATACGCAGGCGCTCGGCACGCGCGTTGATCTCCCAGTTGAGGGCGAACGATACGGCAAAACCGTTCTCAGCCAGCTCAATGGCCGGTGCCAGGACCTCCTTGCGGCTCATCGTGCCGTATTTCTCCAACGCGTAAAGCAAGCCGGCGACGGTGCCCGGTACACCGGCAGACTGGTGACTGAAGAACTCTTTCATGCGATCCACTTCGCCGGCGTCGTTGAGGAACAGCGCGCGGTGCGCGGCGGCAGGAGCCGTTTCGCGATAGTCGATAAGGGTTTGCCGATTGTCCTCGGCCAGGTGAATGAGCATAAAGCCGCCACCGCCCAGATTGCCCGCCCGCGGATAAGTGACGGCCAGTGCAAAGCCGGTGGCAACGGCGGCGTCAACCGCATTACCGCCGCCTCGCAGTATCGATTCACCAACCTGGGCCGCCAGCTTTTCCGGGCTGGCGACCATCCCGTTACGCGCCACTATCGGCAGAAAGCGCTGTTCAAAGTCGATGATGGGCGTGTTGACGGTTGCAGTCTGCGCAACGCCGGAAATGGAAAACAGCGCGCTGATGCAGATCAGCAGCCATTGACGAATGATGTTCACGGTTTTGAAGTCCCTGTCGCGTTAGCCAGATTTTCTCACTGGGACTTTAACTGTTTTGACGCGCCACGCATACTCGCAGGTCTGGCCAAGCGGGGGTGTTTTGATGTCTGTCGAAGATCTGGAACAAGAGGTAAGGGCGCGCTGGCACGCCATGTTCAGTGCCCTGGCCGCAGGAGAGGATGTGCCTCCTGCGCAACGCTTGCGCACTGAAGGCATGATGGAAGCGCTGGTGCTGCTTGGCCATTCCAGCGCGGAAGACTTATTCGCCGCGATGGACGAGGTCTATGAACAGGCCTTCGAGACATCCCTGGCGGTTGATTATGGGGATGACTGGCGCGAGTTTTACCCGTTTCCGCAGATACCGGCTATGGGCGTGCGCGCGCCGGTGTACCCGAGCACCACGGATTGACTATAATGCGCCGGCATTGCTTTCGCGCCGCTACTTTTACGCCTACAAGAGAACGAGAAGATGACTGAACGATTGCCCACTATGATGGCCTTGCTGTTGATGATGTTTGCAGTAACAGCCTGCAGCACCAGCCCCGGCAAACCTTTGATCGCCACCACCGATTACAATACCAGCTACGACTTCTCCAAAGTCAGGGCGATAGCGATACAACCGCGTGACCCCTCCAATCCCGTATCCGTCCAGATCAGCGATATGCAGGCAGACCGGTTGAATCATGCCCTGACGCAGGAACTGCAGGTCAGCGGCTACGAGGTGGTGAACGATAACGCGAAGGCGGATCTCTATCTGGTGTGGCACCTTGTGACACAGGATAAAACCGATATTCGCAGCTACAACAGCATGAGCTATTACAACTGCTGGCGCTGCGGGCCGGTAATGAATGACGTGAGCGTGAACCAGTACACAGAAGGTACCTTCATCGTTGACCTGGTTGATCCCATCGCCAACCAGTCAGTCTGGCGCGCAACCCTGCAATCACGTCTCAAGGCAGAGCCGGACCCCCAGCAAGCTGAAATACGCAGAATGGAAGCCGCGCAAGCGATTTTTGCCGGGTTCCCGCCGCCTCCGGGCAGTTAAGCAGCAGTTCAGGGCGCCGGTTCAGCGTGCATCGCGCCACATGAACCAGGCCATGGGGCCGTTGCGGCCTACCGCCTGTTTGTGAGTCACTTCAAACCCGTGCCGTTCATACAGCGGCACGTTCAGCGGGTTGGAACTCTCCAGGTAGGCTGGCATATGTTGCTCATCGCAAATGCGCGTGCCGTGTTTCAGCAGTGATGAACCCACCCCTTCGCCCTGATTGCGCTGTCGGCAGCCAATGAACTGCAGGTAGAAATGCGGCTCTTTGGGGTGGTGGTGCGCAAACAGCGCGCCCTGGCGATTGATTCGCCACAGGGGAACAGGCCCCTTGGCCAGCAACAGTTTTACCACCATGTTGAGCATTTCCATGCGCGGCGGAACTTCCACGCGCTGTCCGGGCGGCAGCCATAATGCGGCTCCACGACCATCGTCAGCGGTGTGCACGATGCCTCGTGGCAGGTAGATTTCCTCAATGAACAGTTTGAAAAACGCGGGGTAGAGTTGTACCCGGGGTATCACCCAATTGAGTATGGGGTCGTTGGCGAAACTGTCGCTGAGGGTGTCGACCAGCGTGTTCAGGTCGTCCCAGCTGCCGTCGCGAATGTGGGGTGGATGATGCATCGGGTATGGCTTTGCCTCTGTCTTGTACGCCCGCTACTATTAGCGGCTCAAGCGTAGCAGGATTATACCGTGCGATACGAGGATTTCCGACGAGAATACACCGCTGCAGGCCTTACTCTGGAGCAGCTTCAGCGCGATCCGGTGCAGCAGTTTGAGCAATGGCTGGAGCAGGCGGTGCGGGCGAATCTCAAAGACCCCACAGCGATGGTGCTGGCGACACATGGCGACGATGGTTACCCGTGGCAACGCATTGTGTTGCTGAAGGGCCTTTCTCATGGCGGCTTTGTGTTCTATACCAACTATGGCAGCAACAAGGCACGGCAGATCGCAGCTAATCCCAGGGTGGCGCTGCACTTTCCCTGGAACGAGCTTGACCGGCAGGTCATCGTGAGTGGCACGATCGAGAAAATGAGCCTGGCTGAGTCGGCCAGCTATTTCATGACGCGCCCGCGCGAAAGCCAGATTGCCGCCTGGGCCTCACGCCAGAGTCGCCCTTTGTCGGGCCGCGCTATGCTGGAAAAGCAGGTGAAAAGCCTGCGTGAAAAGTTCGGCAAGGGTGAAATTCCGGTGCCGGATTTCTGGGGCGGCTACCGTGTTTTGCCGCAACGTATCGAGTTTTGGCAGGGCGGTGAGAATCGCCTGCATGATCGTTTTTTGTACACCCACCAGGACGGTGAATGGCACATACAGCAGCTGCAACCCTAGGTTTCTGCACTATGGCCAGCGTTCGTGTTTTCGACCAATGGAGAGACAGGCATCATGATTACTGAACAAGACCTCTATGGCACCTGGCAACTTGAGTCCTGGGCCATAGGCTATTCCGACAGCGACAAGCTGAGTTATCCCTTCGGCGAGGACCCAGCCGGCCTGCTGATGTATACGCAAGACGGCTGGATGAGCGCCAGTGTGGCGCGCAAGGATCGTGCAGAGCTGCCCACTGATATCAGCTTTCGCAAGGTGCCAGATGCGGTGAAAGGTGAGGCATACAGCTCCTACTTCCACTATGCCGGACGCTATGAAGTGGCTGGAGGTGACGTGATCCACAGTGTCAGCCAGAGCCTGAATCCCAACTTTCCCGGTACGCAGCAATTGCGCCACGCCGAGCTGGACGGCAAGACGCTGGTGCTCAGCGGCAAGGATGAATCAGGTGGCGTGACCCGGTTTCACTCGCTGGTGTGGCATAAAGTGCCCGCACAGACCAGCGGCGTGGTGATCGAAGACGGGGAGTGAAATGCGCTAGCCTCTGGCCGATGCGGGTCTGGCTTCGCGCTGACTGAAATAGCGCGGCTCCAGCTCGATCCCGAGTAAGGTGCGACGGATCATATCCAGTCCGGCGGCGGCGATCATGGTCTGGAACAGCGTGCGTTCAACGGGCCAGCACAGGCAGCGTGTATGCAGTTTGTCGCGGCTGCCCCAGGCCAGCCAGACAGTGCCGACAGGCTTGTCTTCAGTGCCGCCATCCGGGCCGGCGATACCGGAGACAGCAATGGCATAGTCGGCGCTGGCCTGTGCCATTGCGCCCAGCGCCATTTCCCGTACCACCGCTTCACTCACCGCGCCCTCACGCGCCAGGGTGTCCTCGCTGACGCCCAGCACGCGGTGCTTGATGTCATTGGCATAGGTGACAAAGCCCGCATGAAAGCCGTCTGAAGAGCCGGGAATGCGCGTCAGCATCGAGGCAATAAGGCCGCCGGTGCAGGACTCCGCTGTGGTCAGTGTTTTGCCCTGCTGGCGCAGCAGCTGCAGTACGGCCTCAGCCAGCAGCGTATCGCCCTCGCCGATGATGTGATCGCCGAACAGGCGGTCCAGCTCTGCGCGGCAGCGCTGCTGGGCCGGTAATGCCTGCGCGCTATTCACACTGAGCTTGATTTCCATCTGCGGCGCACCCGCGCGAAACCCCAGTTCCACCTCGGCCGGCCAGTCAACGCAGGCGTCGGTGATGATTTGTTGCGCGGTGGATTCACCCAGGCCAAAGGTTTGTAGACGCAGGATGCTGCGCTCTGCCGGACGGTCCAGCTGCGCCGCCAGGCTGGCGATAATGTCGTCCAGCATCGCGCTCAGCTCGCTGGGCACGCCCGGCGTGCAGATAACGCGGCAGTTATTAACCGTCAATTCGAATCCCACCGCGCTGCCGATGGGGTTGTCGACGAGGGTTGCCCCCTCGGGCAGCATCGCCTGTTTGCGATTGGCGGCGTTGAGCGGCAGGTTGCGCTGGGCGCACCAGCGCTCCAGGTGCTCGATGGCGGCAGGGTGTTCGCACAGTCCAACGCCGGCAACCGCTGCCAGTATCTCAGCGGTGAGATCGTCGATAGTAGGGCCGAGGCCACCGTTGACAATCACCAGATCAGCAGTCTCGGTCATCGCTCGCAATTCGTTCTGCAACAACTCCACCTCATCGCCGACGGTGACTTTTCGGTATACGCCGACGGACAGCTCGCCGAGCCGCCGTGCAATCAACGCAGAATTGGAATCGATGGTGTCGCCACTCATGATTTCGTTGCCAGTTAGCAGGAGTTGCACGGTGAGTGCCTGGTCGGTCATTGCGGATGCTCGGGTTTGCAGGGAGGGCAAGCATAGCGTCAATGCTTTCACCAAGGCAAAGTGCTATCGTCGATTTGATGTCTATCAGGTGATTGCCAGGGGAGGGCAGGGATTGTCCCGGCTGAACTTTTGTCCAGAGTGCGGCACTGCGCTGCGCGGCCATGAAATAGCCGGCGAGCTGCGCAATCACGCGTTCTGCCCGCACTGTGCGGTACCGCGCTATGACCACCCCATGGTAGTCGTGACCTGCTTCGTCGCCTGTGGCCGGCGCCTGCTGTGGGTGCAGCGTGACATCGAGCCCAAGCGCGGCCTGTGGGCGATACCCGGCGGCTATGTGGAAGGGGGTGAAACGCTGGCCGCAGGCGCAGCGCGTGAATTGCGTGAGGAGGCCGGTGTCGATCTGTCGGCGGATCAGCTGCAATTTTATATGACCGGGACCATTACCTTCATTCACCAGGTGTACGTCGGTTTCAGGGCGACGGTGAATTCCGATGCCTGTGCGCCCGGCATCGAGTCACAGGACTGCGGTTTTTTCTCGCGAGAAGAGTGCCCATGGGATCAGCTGGCGTATCCGCAGGTGAACTCCACCATCGTGCAAGCCTATGATGATCTGGATAGCGGCCGGTTTTCGGTATGGCAGGCCGAGCTGACGCAGGGTCGCTACGATTTCAGGACCGTATCGCAATAGTCTCGCGCTACTGTTTCAGCTTTTTCACCTAAAATCCCCCATGTTGTTCAAGATGAGCCAGTTCGGCTGGCGTCGAGCTGCGGCCCAGTATGCTATTGCGATGGGGGAAACGACCGAATTTTTCGATGACGTCATGGTGTGCCACGGCGAAGCGAGTGAAGCCCTGTATTTGCGCAAGGTCTGTTTCCTGCCCCAGTGCGGTGAACAAGGCCACGCATTGCTGCTGGTCGGCCAGTTGCTCACTGTGTTCCAACGGCAGGTAAAGAAAGACGCGATGAATGGGCGGCAGCTGTTGATGGCGTCCGCTGGAAATCGCTTGCCCGGCGAGCGTGCGCGCGCGTTCGTCACCGGCAAAGGCGGCCGGTGTGCCGCGGTAGATCGTGCGCGTGAACTGGTCCAGCAGCAGTATCAGTGCGATAAGTGTGGCATCGTTGCTCGACCAGTCATCCAGTTCTCCCGCCAGCGCCTGTTCAACACGGCCACCAAAATGCTGTGCGCAGTAAGCATCCTGCTCCGCGGTGGAGGCGAACCACAGCTTATGATAGTGCTCAGCGCTCATTCCCTGCGCGTCCAGATCGCCAAACCAGTACTGCAGGATGTCATCGGGTGTTGCTGTCATTGAGCTGTTCTCCTGTGATAAGCGGGCATGTGATAAGGTGCGATTTTTTTACAACACAGTGAAGTATACGATGCCTCTTAATCCTGAAATTGAATTAACCACCGATGAGCAGAAAGTCAGCTATGGCTTTGGCATGCAGTTTGGCGACCAACTGCGGCGCAATCGTTTCGAGGGTCTTGACCTGCAGGCTGTGATCGCCGGCATGCAGCACTGGTATGAGCAGCAGGGCGCGCTGCTGTCAGATGCGGACCTCAATCCCTGTTTCAAGCGCATCCAGGATCGTGAGCAGGCCAGAGCGGCAGAGCTGGCCAGCAAGCGGCAGGCCCTGGCGGAGCAGTTCATGCGCGCCAATGCCGACCGCGAGGAAGTGACCACCACAGACAGCGGTTTGCAGTACGAGGTGCTGGAGAGCGGCAGCGGCGACAGCCCCGGCGCGCAGTCTACGGTAGTCACGCACTACCACGGCACGCTGGTGGATGGCACTGTATTTGACAGCTCTGTCGAGCGCGGCGAGCCCGCTGAGTTTGGCGTGCACCAGGTGATACCGGCGTGGACCGAAGCGCTGCAGATGATGTCGGTGGGTGACAAGTGGCGAATCGCCTGCCCGCCGCGCCTGGCCTATGGTGAGCAGGGCGCGGGCGATACGATACCGCCCAATACTGCGCTGGTATTCGAGATCCACCTGATCGCGATCAAGGACTAGCGCGTGAGTGTGGCCAATATCAACCTGCCCCGCGTGTTGCGCGTGGGCGCCGGAGCCAGCAATGAGCTGGTGGTCACGTTGCGGGAGCTGGGTTTAGAACGACCGCTGCTGGTGACCGATCCGTATATGCTGCAATGCGGGTATTGCGAACGGCTGGAAACAACCATGGCTGACGCTTCAATCGCCCACGGCCTGTTTTCCGACAGCGTGCCCGATCCCACCACAGACAGCGTCGAAGCCGGCCTGCTGGCGTTGCGCTCTGGCGATTACGACTGTGTGGTAGGGCTGGGCGGCGGCAGCGCCATCGATACAGCCAAGGCAGTGGCGGTGATGGCTGAGCGTGAAGGACCGATGCGGCAGTACAAAGTGCCCTACGCGATTGACAGCGGCCTGCCCGTGATCGCCATTCCAACCACCGCGGGCACGGGCTCAGAGGCAACGCGGGCAGCGGTGATCACCGACACGCAAACGCAGGAGAAAATGCTGTGGATGGGGCTCGGCCTGATGCCGGTAGCCGCACTGGTGGACTATGAGCTGACCCTGACGATGCCCTATCGCCTGAGCGCCGACACCGGCATCGACAGTCTGTGTCATGCCCTGGAGGCCTATGTCAGCCGACGTGCCAACCCCTTCACTGACAGCGTTGCCCTCACTGCGATGCGCAGTATCTACCAGAATATTCGCGTGGCCTGCGAGCAGCCCGACAATCGGGCGGCCAGGGAGGCCATGATGCTGGCCGCCACCCAGGGCGGTATGGCCTTTGCCAATGCGTCAGTAACCTTGATACACGGCATGAGCCGGCCCATCGGCGCACTGTTTCATGTGCCCCATGGCCTGAGCAACGCCATGCTGCTGCCCGAAGTCACTGCCTGGTCGGTCCCCGGGGCCAGCGCACGCTACGCGCATTGTGCGCGCACCATGGGTATTGCAGATGGGGCTGACGGTGACGAGATGGCCTGCGACAAACTGGTACACGGTCTGCGTGAGCTGAACGCAACGCTATCGGTGCCGGGACCGCGTGATTACGGCATTGACGCGGCACGTTGGCATGAGTCGGTGTCGGTGATGGCAGAGCAGGCGCTCGCGTCCGGCTCGCCGGCCAACAATCCGCGCGTGCCTGACGCCACTGACATCGTCGATCTGTACGCGCGGGTGTGGGATTCCTGACGCAGCGAGGCAAAAAAATGGCGCGGATTCGGGCGCGCCGCTTACATTGGTCAGCCTCATTGATTACACTCTCGTGCTGTCATTTCCTTTGTTCGAAATTCGGTTCCAGCAGTCATGAAACGTGTCGTATTCAATCAGAAAGGCGGGGTCGGCAAGACCAGTATCACCTGTAACCTGGCTGCCATTGGTGCTGCCATGGGCTATCGCACCCTGGTGATAGACCTCGATGTGCAGGGCAATACCACCCATTACCTGGTGGGCGAAATAGACGCCGAGGCATTCCCCGCAGAGGCGCAGGGCGTTGCCGGCCTGTTCAAGCAAACCGTGGGATCGCGCAAGATGCGCCAGAATCCGGATTCCTTTGTCTGGGAAACGCCCTACGAGAATCTGTTTCTGATGCCCTCCAGCCCAGTGCTGTCTGAAATGGAAAAGGAGCTGGAGTCGCGCTACAAGATTTACAAGTTGCGCGATGCGCTGGAAAAGCTCGATTCAGAGTACGACCGGGTGTATATCGACACGCCGCCCAACTTTAACTTCTATTCCAAGTCGGCGCTGATTGCCGCCGATACCGTGCTGGTGCCGTTCGACTGTGACAGCTTCGCCCGCCAGAGCCTGTACTCCCTGATGGATAACATCGCTGAGTTGCAGGAAGACCACAATCCCGACCTGGAAGTCGAGGGCATTGTGATCAACCAGTTCAATTCGCAGGCGCGCCTGCCGGGCGAGCTGGTGGCAGAACTGGAGGACGAAGGCTACCCGGTATTCGGCACCTACCTGAATACTTCGGTCAAAATGAAAGAATCACATCGCGAGCATCGCCCGCTGATTGATATGGCGCCCAGCCACAAACTCACCGAGCAGTTTCTGGCATTGCATGCAGAGCTTGAAAAAACCCTGGCCAAACGGGCAGCCTAGGAGAGTGTGTGAAAACCCCTCCGAGGTCTGACAAAATACCCGTATCGCAAGACACGGGTATTTTTTTATGCGCCATCTGGATGGAAAGTCCCGCAGTCAAGGCAGTTTGCTGCCCGACACCCTGGATGACTACGTCGCCGACGACCACCCGGTCAGGGTGATCGATGCCTTTATCGATAATCTGAATTTGGTCGATCTGGGCTTTTCAAAAGCCACCACCAAAACCACGGGGCGTAAGCCCTACAACCCTGCTGACCTCCTAAAACTCTACGTTTATGGCTACCTGAATCAGGTTCGCTCTAGCCGCCGTTTGGAGAATGAGTGCCACCGGAACCTGGAAGTTATCTGGCTGATGAAGCGCCTGTCTCCTGACTTCAAGACCATGGCGGACTTCCGTAAAGAGAATGCCTCAGCTATCAAGGGGGCCTGCCATGCCTTCATTCAATTTTGTCGCCAGGCGGACCTGCTGACCGGTCGCCTGGTAGCGATCGACGGTAGTAAGTTCAAGGCGGCAGCCAGCAAAGATCGAGCCCTGACTCGCAAACAACTGCTGGAGAGGCGTAAGCGTGTGGAGCGGCTGGTGGATATGTACTTGGGCCAACTGGCCAAGGCGGACGGTGAAGACGTTAACGTCGAGATGGAGAGCGATCGGGTTCGGCGCGCGTTGAAGCGCCTGGAAGTGGAAGGCGTTCAATTGGATGATATTGAATCGGAGATGGATGAGCGTGAGAGCAACCAGCACTGTACGACTGAGCCCGACGCCAAACTGATGCGTTCAGGGCGCGAAGGAACTGTGTTGGGCTACAACGTACAAACGGCGGTAGACGCAGATAGTGGGCTGATTGTGCACCACGATGTCACAGATCGCAGCGCCGATACTCAGGACTTACAGCCGATGGCAGAGGGGGCGAAGGATGCGTTGGATGCAGAGAGTCTGGCTGTGGTAGCCGATGCGGGTTACTCCAACGGCGAGCAGCAGGCTGCTTGTGAGTCGCAGGGCATTGAGGTGTCGGTGCCAAGCCGGAGGGCGGTAAACAACCAGTCACCGGAGTTCTTCCAGAAATCTGCATTCCATTACGACAAGGAGAGCAACAGCTTTACCTGCCCGGCGGGTGAGGAACTGCGGTATACGACCTACAGCAGCAAGGACAAGATGCACCTGTACAGCCGCACGGGCTGCAGTAGTTGCCCACTACAATCGAAATGCACCAAGGCGGACCGTCGCTGGGTGAGTCGCCACTTTCACGAAGAGGCCTTTGTCTTGTCAGAGGCACGCCTGGCAGACAACCCGGGCTTGATGGGGGTCAGAATGGCAGCAGTCGAGCGCCCATTTGCCGTCCTGAAACAGATAATGGGGCTCAGGCGCTTCCTTTGTTGGGGGATGGAGGGAGCCAAAGCGGAGATGGGGCTCGGAATATTGAGCTACAACTTGGCTAGAATGATCAACGAGGTGGGTGTGCCGAGATTGCTGGCCGCTATGAGGTAACACGCTCTCTGAAATCGGTTCCCGGAAACAGAAAAGCCCAGCTGAATCAGCTGGGCTTTTGGGATCAATGCCCCCGAGAGCGTTTTCACACACTCTCCCTAGGGCCGCCGTTTAACCGCCTGGCCTGCCCTGTCTTCGTATCCCGTCGGCTCGATTCACTCATACCTCGGGCAACATTGATCCTGCCTTGCCCACGGCATCCACGTACTCGTCGAGCAGCCTGAAGATCACCTGACGGCAGGACTCCACCTCGTTGATCTGTCCGATCACCTGGCCGCAGGGGTTGAAGGCAATTTTCTGGCAATCGCCGGCATCGGCGTAGCTGGCGGTGCGGCGCATCCCGTCTGATGTCACCATGCCCTGCAGCGGCATGCCCAGCGGGTCGGGCGTATCGGGGCGATCCCATGCCTCCGTCCAGTCGTTTTTCAGCATGCGGCAGGTTTTGCCAGTCCAGGACCTGGAGCGCACGGTATCTTCGCTGGTGGCGGCCAGCAGCGAGGCTTTCTGTGCGGGCTGCGTGTGAGCCTCCTCAACCGTCAGCCACAATGAGCCGGTCCAGACGCCAGCCGCGCCCATGGCCAGTGCCGCTGCAATCTGTCGTCCGTTGCCGATACCGCCGGCAGCCAGCATGGGGGTGTCGCCCAGCGCGTCCACAATCTGCGGCCACAGCACGATAGAACCGACGTCACCAGTGTGGCCGCCGCCTTCGCCACCCTGGGCGATGACGAAGTCCAGGCCCGCTTCCTTGTGCGCCACGGCCTGTTTTACTTTGCCGCACAGGGCACCAATCAGGCGCCCCGAGTCCTGTACCATCCTGATCTTGTCAGCCGGTGGCGTGCCCAGCGCGTTGGCGATCATGCGGCAGCCGGGCCGCTTCAGTGCCTCTTGCAGCAGTGGGGTGGCGGTGGCGTCGGTCCAGCCCATCAGGCCCATGCTGTTGGTGCCGTCCGGCCAGGCGGGTACTCCGGCGTCTGCCAGCAGTTTCTGCGCAAAGTCCATGTGCTCTTTGGGTACCATTTTCCACAGTTGCGCTTCCATTTCCTCGGCGCTCATGTCGCCCATACCCTCATATTTCTGCGGAATGACGACATCCACACCATACGGTTTGTCGCCGATGTGCGCGTCGATCCAGTCGAGCTCCTCCTTGAGTTGCTCGGGGCTGAAGCCGACGGCTCCCAGCACGCCGATACCGCCGGCTTTGCTCACCGCAACCACCACATCGCGGCAGTGTGTGAAGGCAAAGATGGGGTATTCAATGCCGAGTTTTTCGCACAGGGATTGACTCATGAGATGTTCTCCGACGGTGTTCCAATATTGAGTGACAGTATTTGCCAGACAGGCGATAAGCTACAAGTGCGTGAATTGCCAGCGATAGTGGCTAAATGGTTCAGTCTGCGCGGTTGCTGTTGGGTTAGCAGTTGTCCTTGTCGCATTGCGTAGTGCTGAGTCAGCATGGTTGAGTCTGGGGAAGCCAGTCGCCCGGCCTGCGGCTCCCCTCGCTGCGGCCTGCTTTTGGGGGTCGCCCAGACGCGCATCCATGCGCGGCTGGGCTTTCCGGCACGTCCATGTGCCTCCAACCCCCAAAAGCAGGCCTTCGCTCGGCGGGCTCGATGGCTTCCCCAGACTCAACCATACTGACCCAACCGGGCCTCCTACAGGCCGATGCCCCCAGAATAACCATATGAAGCATAGTTATTTGTCAGTGCCTTTTTGATTCTATAAAGTTCGCCGTCTCTCATAGATAGATACGGATTGTCCCGATCGTGGATGTAGATTTCGACAGCGCAAACGCCATACTGCGCAATGCCAGCGCGCAGGACATCGTGCGCTGGGCGCTGGAATTGGGTGGCCGGACTATTGCGACCACGAGCATGGGGCGCAATGCCGCCGTGATGCTGCATCTGGTGAGCCAGGTTGACAAGACCGTGCCCACTGTTTGGGTGGATACCGGATACAACCTGCGCGACACCTACGTCGTTGCCGAGCGCATGATCCGGGATATGGACCTGAACATGCACGTCTATTCACCCCTGATGACCTCCGAGCGGCGCAACGCAATTATGGGTGGTATCCCCACGGTTGACGAAGAAGAGCGGCATCAGGAGTTCACCCGACAGGTCAAGCTGGAGCCGTTCGCCCGTGCCCTGGATGAGTGGCGTCCTCAGATCTGGCTTACCGGCATACGTCGCGAAGAAACCGAGCACCGCAAGTCATTGGATATCGTGTCGCTCGATAATCGCGGTATTATCAAGGTTGCGCCGCTGTTTTACTGGTCCGAAGACGAGGTCGAGGGCTATATGGAGCAACATGGCCTGCCGACCTGTCGCCACTATTTTGATCCCACCAAGGTGCATGACGGTCGCGAGTGCGGCTTGCATACCGCCGCCTGAGTAACTGTTTTCACGCGGCTCCTGACGGCTGGCCCATGACGCTCTGAGCATTCCGCTATACTGGGGCAGCGGAGGGCGTAATGATCATGCATCTGCTGCCCACATTACTGATGGACCATTGGCACAACGCAAAATGGCGCTGCGCGACCGTGTTGCTTGCGCTGTTGGTCACTGCAGGTTGTGCCAATGGCCCCGGAGCAACACTGTCGGCCGCTGACCTGCCGCCGTTACAGCTCGATGACCGCACCATCCCTCCCGGCCTTGCTGCCAGCGCAGCCCCCACCCCTGATCTGCTCGCCATTAATGATGAAATGCGCGCTTTTGTGCAACGTTACACCGGTGGGGTCGGCAACTCCCATCAGCGCCTGATGATGTTGCACCGTGCGGTTTCCGGCTCGGGTGTGCTGAATATCGATTATGACCCGCTGGCTGAAGGGACTGCGATAGAGGTGTTCAATCGCGGCACGGCCAATTGCCTGTCCTATGCGCACCTGTTCGTGGCGTTGGCCCGCGAGGCTGGGCTGGACGCCAATTACCAGTGGCTTGAGGTACGGCCGCAATGGACGCGCCAGGGTGAGCGTGTGATGGTGCGCTTGCACGTTAATGTCTCCGTCACTTTGCGGCAGGGGCAGCAGTTTATGGTGGATATCGATCCGCTGCCTGCCTCGGATATTACCGGCTCGCAGGGCATCAGCGATTCAGACGCTGCGGCGCTGTATCACAACAACATTGCCATGCAGGCGCTCGCGGCGGAGCAACTCGAGCAGGCCTGGCTGCATGCGCTACGCGCGGTGCAGCTGAGCCCGCGTGAGCCCTATTTGTGGATCAACATCGGCGCGATATATCGGATGGCGGGCCAGCATCGCGCGGCAGAAAGCAGCTATATGAATGCTCTGGCACTGGATCCCTGGGATCGATCGGCAATGAACAACCTGGTGGTCCTGTACGACATTGAGGGACGCACTGATGATCGCGATTACTGGGAATCCCGCGTTGCGCAGTATCGTGACAATAATCCCTTTTACCATGCTTGGCTGGGTGATCAGGCGGGGGAGCGCGATGACTGGCCGGCTGCGTTGGGGCACTATGAAGACGCCCTGGGCCTGCTGCCCCAGGACAGCCGGCTGCTGTATTCGGCGGGCATGATTCATTATCAGCTGGCCCAGTGGCGCGAGGCCAAGGGCTATCTGCAGCGCGCGCTGGAGACCGCCACGCTGCGTTCAGAGATAGAGAGTTACCGGGTGCAGCTGGATGCAGTGAACAGGGCAATGCTGGTCGCTGCCGGGGGTGCTGCCGACCTCTCACAGCCGGGTTCGTGACTGGTCGGATACGGCCAACAGGGCCTGAGGAACCGCTGCTCAATTATCTGCACTTTTCGACAGTTCGTGCCTGTGGATCCCTGCACCACTGGTATAAAATCGAGAAATAAGAGTCGATACTCTCAACCTGAAAAGAGGTTCATCGCCATGTTGACGCGTACCCTGTTCAAACCGATCGCAGCATTATTGATCTTTTGCCTGGCCGGCTCGGTAGTCCTGACCGCGAGTGCGGACAGTAAGGATCGTATCGACAGTGCAACACGCAACGCGCTGGAACGGCTGCAGCAAACCGTAGACGGTACCGACAAACTACTGGCCGAAGCGGCGGGCGTGCTGGTGTTTCCCGATATTGTAAAAATGGGGTTTGGTGGTGCGGGTGACCAGTACGGCGAAGGCTCCCTGTTGGTCGAAGATGAGCCGGTGGGTTACTACGCTACTGCAGGCGCCAAATTCGGGTTACCGCTGGGAACCAAGTTGAAGTCCGAGGTCATTTTCTTTATGACCGAGGACGCACTGGACGAGTTCATGGGCCGTCGCGGTTGGAAAGTCGGTGTCGACAGCCAGGTTGCCATGGTGCGTCTGGGTCCTCTGGACAGTCTTGAAACAACCAGCCTCAAAGGGCCGGTGCTGGCCTTTGTCCTGTCTGATCACGGCTTGTCTGAGAAGCTCACCCTGGATGGCAGTAACGTCATGCGTATCGCCCGTTAGCGGGGTGCGCAGGCGCTTTCCCTCTGGAAAATAGCGGGTCTGGCGTTTTTTCCCTTCCCTGGTAGTCCTTCCTGGCTGGTGAGTCGGGCACGGTTTCTGTATTCTGCCCGTCCCTGATGACTGTGTTGAAGGAAGCGTGTTTTATGTCCGAATCAGTTTCTGTAGCGGCTGCCCTGCGCGGCGATGTTGCGGTGGGCGAGCGGCTGCTGGTGAAAGGTTGGCTGCGCAGCAAACGCGACTCCAAAGCGGGGATCTCCTTTCTGGCCATTCACGACGGCTCGGCTTTTGATGCAATTCAGGCCGTTGTTCCCAATACACTGGACAACTACGAATCTGAGGTGCTGGCGCTGTCTACCGGTTGTGCTGTCATTGTCAGCGGCCAGCTGGTGGAGTCGCAGGGGAAAGGACAGCAGTTTGAAATACAGGCGGACAGCGTTGCCGTACTGGGCTGGGTGGATGACCCCGAAACCTACCCGATCGCCAAAAAACGGCACACTTTCGAATACCTGCGCACGCAGGCCCATCTGCGTCCACGCACCAATACCTTCGGCGCGATCACGCGTGTCCGCAGCACGCTGGCCAATGCGGTGCACAACTATTTCCACGGCCATGGTTTTCAGTGGATCAATACGCCTGTCATCACTGGCAGTGATTGTGAGGGCGCCGGTGAACTGTTTCGAGTGAGTACGCTGGACCTTGCCAATCTGCCGCGCACCGCGCAGGGCGCTGTCGATTATGCGCAGGATTTTTTTGCCGGTGAGGCATTCTTGACGGTGTCGGGCCAGCTTGAGGTGGAGTCCTTTTGCCTGGCGATGAGCAAGGTCTATACCTTCGGCCCGACATTCCGTGCAGAGAACTCCAATACCAGCCGCCATTTGGCCGAGTTCTGGATGATTGAGCCGGAAATCGCCTTTGCCGACCTGAATGATGATGCCGATCTGGCGGAGGACCTGATCAAGCACCTGTTCACCCGTGTGCTGGACGAGCGTGAAGATGACATGGCCTTCTTCCAGCAGCGTGTTGACGACACGGTGATGAGCAGACTGCGCACCGTGATTGATGAACCCTTCGAGCGTATGGACTACTCAACGGCGGTGGAGATCTTGCAAAACAGCGGCGAGAACTTTGAGTTTCCGGTCGCGTGGGGTACCGACCTGGCATCGGAACATGAACGCTATTTGTGTGAAACACATGTCGGCCGGCCGGTGGTGGTGATGAATTATCCCAAAGACATCAAGGCGTTTTACATGCGTCTTAACGATGACGAAAAAACGGTCGCGGCGATGGATGTCCTGGCGCCGGGTATTGGGGAGATTATCGGTGGCAGCCAGCGTGAGGAGCGCCTCGACGTGCTGGATGCGAGGATGGATGACGCACTGCGCGAAGACCTCTGGTGGTATCGGGATCTGCGTCGCTACGGCACCGTGCCACACGCAGGCTTTGGCCTGGGTTTCGAACGCCTGCTGAATTACGTTACCGGGATGGAGAACGTGCGCGACGCGATTCCTTTTCCTCGAACTCCTGGTCACGCTATCTTTTGAAGCGCGTAACTCATTGCCCCAAAAGGGGAAATTGTTGGCAAAGAAGCACCGGTTTGTGACTTTTTGCCTGATATTTGATCAATTATGCCGAGCAAATAGACCATACTTGAGTGGAACAGTGCGAAATCAGCGTTTTTGGGAGCTGTGTTCCCTGCGCTGACAGCGAGGTGGTCTCATGCAGCGTTCAAGTCAGGTCAGTGACAGCGGCAGAGTCAGCGAGATGTCGATTGTCGATACGTTTACCAAATTGATTCTTGGACAGGAAGAGCGCTTCGATGATGGCGAGCAGCTAATCATCCGCGCTCTGCGCAAAGTTGAGGCAGCGGTGAGTGACGATTCTCATAGAGATATGGGTAACTATCTGCGCGCACTCGGCGTGCGTGAAATGATTCATCTGGTGATTCGCGTGCACGAGTTCCTGTGGGATGGCATCGCGCAGCCTGGACCGATCACTGATGATGTTGGCGCAGATCTTGTTCGACCGATCGGTCGTGCGACATTCTAGGCACAGCGGCGGTGCGCTATGCGGGAAAGCCGTTGGCCCTTAATCGCCGTTCGTAACCACTTTAGGCGGCTTTAGCCCGCAACCTTCAGCCAGCGCGAATTGTGCCTGGTAGCCTTTGTCTTCCTGCGCCTCGATAAAGCGCACCTCAACCGCCTGTTCCAGCTGGAAACGTCGGCTGGTGCTGGTGAGGCTGGCAGTCCATTTGTCGTAGCTGAACTTTTCCGGATCCTTGCGCAGGTCAACGAAGCCGTCCAGTCCGTTGTCGCTCAGTCGCACGTTGAAGCCACTGCTATTGACGTGGGTAATCTGCCCCGGCAACAGCACTGTCTTGCCGGCTTCACCGCCCTGACTCAAGCGGGCCAGGTATTTGCCGGCCAGCCAGCGCTCGGCTTCAGCGGTAGCCGTGCGCGTATTGGCGATTCTGCGCGCCAGGTCTGCCAGGGTTTCAGGCGTGACCTGGGTGGCGCTGTCTCCCTGCAGGATGGCCTTGATCTGCAAGTGCGCCAGGAAATCGACATACTTGCGCAGCGGAGATGTGCAGTTGGTATAGGCCTCGAGTGCCATTCCCATATGCGGACCCGGCTGCGTGCTGATCTCGGCCCGGGTCAGCAGGCGATTGACCATCGGACGCAGAGGCAGATCATTTTCACTCTCCGCCAGGCCGCGCATGATGTTGCGATAACCGCTGACGGTAGAGGGGTCCTCATCGGCCAGGGCCGGCGCATGCATGGCCAGGAATTTGCCGGTTTCCTCCAGGCGATCCTTGCGGAAGCCAGGGTGCGTCACAAACGGCCCACTGGCGTGCTGTTGCTGCAGGAAGCGGGCGCCACAGCGATTGGCGGCTATCATGCACTCTTCCACCAGCTTCTGCGATTGTAGCTTCTCGTAAGGTTCGATACTTTCGATCTGTTTGCTGTCATTGAGGATCCAGCGGAATTCGCGACGATCTTCCATGACGAGGCCATTTTCTTCGCGATTGGCACGCAGCGCGCGAAACAATTGATACAGCGCTTCCAGCGGCGTGGCGTGGCTCATGAGTTCGTCGTACTGGCCACTGATGTAGCGATCGACAGCGTAGTAGGACAGTTTCGCACGCGAGCGCACGGTCGCTTCCATAAACTCGAATTCACCGACTTCTCCGCTATCGCTTACCGCAATCTTGCAGACCAGCGCGGGGCGGTCACTGCCTTCAGACAGCGCACAGGTATCCTGCGACAATTCCTCAGGGAGCATTGGCAATACGTCGCCATGGAAGTAGACAGAGGTGCCGCGTGCAGCAATTTCCCGCAGCAGGCCGGAGTTCATGTCGATGTAGGAGGTGGGGTCTGCAATGGCCACATACAGGTTCCATCCGTCATTGCAGGATTCTGCAAATAGTGCGTCGTCGATGTCCTGCGTCTTGGCCGCATCAATCGATACAAATTCGAGGTCAGTCAGGTCCCTGCGCTTGTCAGTTTCCAGTGGGTTGCACAGCTTCAGGCGCTCCTGCAACTCCGCTTTGCTGGCACTGCTCCACTCTACAGCCAGATGGTACTTGGCCATGCTGTAGAGGTTTTCGATGCCCGGGGTGTCGTCCTTGCCGATGATCGTGAGGACTTTGGCCTGCGGTTTGCCGTCCTTGATGGGGTGACGCAGGATCGCGCAGCGCACGTAATCGCCCTCTTGTACGCCGTTGCGCGCATGGGGTGGTATGAAGAGCCAGCGTCGTAAGTGCACCAGGTCGGGCTCTACAAAAACGGCCTTGCCCTTGCGCACGCAGCGACCGGTGAAGTCGCCCAGCGGGCTGTCGACGAGCCGCTCGACTTCGGCAATGGTTTTGTTGTCTTTGCCGGGGCGGATACAGACTTTGATGCGGTCCTCGGGAAAAACCTTCAGCATCTCGTCGGGCGGGATAAAGATCTCGCGGCCGTCATCGAGCACGGCGAAGCCGTAGCGCGATTGCGTCCCCTTAACCAGAGCTTCCGCGCGCTCTTTCTCTGCCTCCATTTGAGACTTGAGGCCTTTGAGTTGGGACAGGGAATCCTGATTGAGCATGAAGGGAGCTACTTGTATTAACCGGCGATCAAAGGCGCATCCTAGCCCAATTCCGCTCCGCTGTCAGTGACAGATCATGCCGGAGATAAAAGCCGGATGTTTTATCGTGTCACCATTGACACTGCACCTGCGCGGGTTTAATAATCGAGGCATCGCGGTCCATCAGATGCCGCCCGGGAAATGCCTTTGATTTCTTTGTGGACGCGAGCAAGGCTGCTTTTTTCGCCCTGCCAAGCGTCAGACCATAAGCGCCAGAGCGCTGTTATTGAGCTTCACCTGCTCAGGGCTCCTGCGCCTTCGCCCCACCGACTTCCTGCTGTTGCCAACCCCTTCATTCACCTGCCTTATCCGAGCGAAACGCCGGCTGCAATTACTGCCCTTCAATGCCCTTTACCCAACGCACTATCAATGAGGATGTCTCTATGGACTCAGGCTCCGCCCTGCGCGTAGAAAAAACCAACCTGAAACCCGTTACCAGGAAAACCTATGTTCTGGACACGAATGTGTTGCTGCATGACCCCATGGCTGTCACTGCGTTCAAGCAACACCATATTGTTATCCCAATGACTGTCCTGGAGGAGTTGGACCACATCAAGGATCGGCGCGATAAAACGGTGAGTCGTGAGGCCCGCATAGCGATACAGATGATCGACAAGGTGGTGGATACCGCATCGCCACAGGAGATTCAGGAAGGCGTCGAGGTGCCGGGCAGCGGTCTGGAAGGCGCCATGCTCGGCACACTGGCGATTTACGCGGATCAGCTGTTGGCTGATGACTCTTCTGTACCGTACCTTGATGCCACCCAGGATCAGGCCAATGACAATCGCATCATCAATGTCGCCTTACGGTTGCAGGCAGAGAACCCGGAGCAGTTTGTGTGTCTGGTCACCAAGGACATCAACATGCGCATCAAAGCCAAAGGGTCGGGGCTGGTGCATGTTGAGGACTACCGGCGCGATCGCGTGCTGGATGATATTGATCTGCTGGCAAAGGGCTATGAGCACATTGAGGGTGATTTCTGGTCGACCATCAGTGAAGTCGATACCCTGAGGGAGGGCGATTGCACCCTGCACCGTATCCCGCGCAAGTCACTGCCTCAGGCCTACCCCAACATGTTTGTTTACGATGACCAGTCATTTATGGCCTTTGTGAAGCGGGTAGACAAGGAGTTTGTCTACCTGCGCTGCGACAGTCGTGACAATCTGATGCACAAGCGCTTCTGGGGCATGGCGCCGCGCAACCTGGAACAGGCCATGGCGATGGCCCTGCTGGATGACGATGGCGTGGATATGACAGTGATGACGGGCCCGGCAGGGTCCGGTAAAACACTAATGGCGCTGGCCTATGGGCTGCACGCCATTCTGGAGCAGAAAAAGTTCAGCAAGCTGATTGTGGCGCGCTCCACGCCGCCTATCGCCGAGGAGATCGGTTTTCTTCCCGGCACGGAAGAGGAGAAAATGGCCCCCTGGCTGGCAGCATTCGACGATAACCTGGAAATCCTGCACGGTACCGACGAATCCTGTCATGGCAGCATTGACTACGTGAAAGAGCGGGCCAACATCCAGTTCAAGTCCCTCAACTTTATGCGCGGTCGCTCGTTCAATAACGCTTATATTATTATCGACGAGAGCCAGGGGCTGACTCAGTTCCAGTTGAAGTCGGTGATCAGCCGGGTTGGGGCCGATTCCAAAATTGTGGTGCTGGGTAACCTGGCGCAGATCGACAACAAGTATATTTCACCTTTGACATCCGGGCTGACCTACCTCGTGGAGAAGAGTAAAGCCTACCCGCATGCGGGTATCATGCACGTCAACGGTATTGTTCGTTCTCGTCTGGCGGCGTTTGCTGAGGAGAATCTGTAGCGCGGTCGCGTTTGATGCGGGTGAGGTCGCGCTCCAGTGCGATCTCAATCCGCAGCACAATATTCCACGCGCCTTCACGGCTTTGCTCTTCCCGCCGCCGGCGCAGGTTATAGGAGGGTTCCAGTTCTACAAACAGGTAGTCGCGGTACATCTGGCGACGCACCAACATTCCCAGGCTGTAGTTGCGCACATAATGAGGGTTGGTGGCGCCATTGACTGATGCAAAGTAACTGATCGCCAGTTGATGGTTTTTGTCCGGTTGGCGCAGCCGTTGCAATAACGCGAGACGGGTGCGCCACTCGACTTCCTCCGTCTCCTCCCCATAGACTGCCCGAGAGCTCCAGCGAACGATATTATTGTCGTCGAGATAGCGGTCCAGGTTGAATTGTCCGGTGGTATAAAAGCCCTCATCATTCTCCCACTGCAGCCGCTGCGTATAGCGATAGCGGAGGTTGTCACTGATCGGCCCCTGGTTGCGGTAGCGCACGCCAGGTCGCAGCTTGTTCCAGTTCAGGCCCAGGGTCAGGTCGAGGCGTGACCGGTTCTGTTCCCCCAGGTTATATTGCAGGCCGACGCGATCTTCTGATTCGCGCTCTTCCTCGGTGAGCTCGTCGCCGTCTTCATCGCTGAATACGAGGTCCAGTCGGCGCGATATCTTGGGCAGTTGCAGCTTGCCACGCAGGCGCAGCTTGGTGGCGTAGTCGTCCTGCTCGTCCCAGTCGTTGATCCATTCAACGCGTAGCTGGGATTCCGCTTTCTCAAGATCATAGTTGGGGTCGCCGAAAAAATCGTCCATCCATTCGGTCAGGGCTTGCGCCTGGTGCGTAGCGTAGGCGTGGCTGGTGTCCACCCAGTTGATATCGGGTGCGTTTGGATCCTCCGGCGCATCAGCTTCCCAGCCGGCTATTTCATCCTTGGGCAAAACAGGCTCTGCAGAGTCAGCCCATACTGCCGGAGTCAGTGCAAGTAGCGTGATGAGCCAAATCTTCACAACACAGAGGGTCCCACTTTCGCCGCGTTAAAAGATACACTAAGCACTATGGACAGAATTTTCATCTTTTTTCAGCACATTGTTCCACATCACCTGTTATCGCGGTGTATGGGTTGGTTGGCCTGCCAAACGCAGCCCGTATGGCTGAAGAACTGGGTCATTGCTCGCTTTATCAAACACTATGATGTGAATATGAGCGAAGCCGCTGAGCCTGATCACGAACGCTATGACAGTTTTAACGCGTTTTTTACGCGTGCCCTGTGCGAGGGGGCGCGCCCGGTGGCGGACGCAGGCATCGTCTGCCCCGCAGATGGTGCGATCAGCCAGCTGGGCGATATTCATCAGGGATTGCTGTTCCAGGCCAAGGGCCGTTATTTCAGTGCGACTGAATTACTGGGTGGCGATGAAGACCGTGCCAGGCAGTTTGCCGAGGGGAAGTTTGCCACGATCTATCTTTCGCCGCGTGATTATCATCGCGTGCATATGCCGTTGGCCGGGCGCTTGCTGGCCACGTGCTATGTGCCCGGGCAGTTATTTTCAGTCAATGGTGTGACGGCCGATAACGTCGATCGCCTGTTTGCGCGCAACGAGCGCCTGGTGTGCTACTTCGATACGCCAGCGGGGCCGATGGCGATGGTGCTGGTCGGCGCAATGATCGTGGCGGGCATAGAAACCGTATGGTCCGGGCAGGTTGCGCCGCCTCCCAAAACGCTACAGTTCACCAATTACGTGGATTTGCCGCAACCAGTGTCTTTGGACAAAGCACAGGAGATGGGCCGCTTCCAATTGGGCTCTACCGTGATACTGCTGTTTCCCAAGGGCAGTATGGCATGGGAGGAGCAATACAGCGCCGGCAGCCGCACACGCCTGGGCGAGGCATTGGGGCGGCTGCAATGATGGTGACGTTTTTCCAGTGAGTGTTTGATGCATGGCTGGTCGGGCCGATGAAGCGTCGGGCTATGCCGTTTCCTCCAGGGCGTTTTCATATCCACCGTGTAGTAACACCGTCTGGTGATCCATGATTAGTCTGCGCGCCGTTTCGTTGTCGCCCGCCATGAGTGCATCGTGCATATCCTGAAAATGGGCAAGGTAACGATCCCAGTTGCCTATCTTTACCGTCCCGATAAACTGGGCGCGGAACAGATCGCCATGGATTTTTTCGTTCAGGTAGTCCAGAAAGGGGTTGCTCGCAGCCTCAGCCAGCACCTCGTGATAGGCTCCGCTGGCATGGTGAAAACCCAGGGCGTTACCAGACTTAGCCTGTTGTCTCAACTCCCGCATCAGCTTTTCGAGCCGCTGCCGAAAGGGTTGTTTTCCCACCTTGTCGATGGCCAGATCGACGGTCACGCCTAACAGTCCACCCAGTACAGGCATCATTTCGGCAATGTCTTTTTCTGTGAGCTTTCGAACTCGGGCGCCTCTCTGTGGCACTATTTCAACAATACCTTCTCCCGCCAGAATGCGTAAGGCTTCTCTTACGTGGCCCCGTTTTACACCCAGTTCCAGGACCAGATCCGCCTCGATCAGGCGTTGTCCCGGTGCATAATGCCCCTCGCTAACGCCCTGCTTGATACGGTTGACTACATAATCGCTATTTGTCATCTGTGGATTATAGTTGCCAGTGAAAACGTATACCAATGTTGCGCGGTCTGACTGTCGCGATCACGGGAGCACTGATTCCACCGGTATCGAGAGTCTGCGTTACCGCGAATTCGTCGGTGATATTTTCGGCATACAGATCAATCGCGACATGCTCATTGACGTCCATGCCCAGTCTCACATGCAATAAGTCATAATCGCCGATATCGAAGGGCTGCTTCTGGGTGACAAAATCCGTGGCCTTAGCCTCGATATCCCCCACGTGCTGCCATTCCAGACGGGCGTAGGACGCTTTCTGCATTAGCTCGAAGTCCCAGTTGAGGCTGAGGAAACTCGACAAGTCCGGTTGGTTCTCAATAGTATCGCCTTGCTCAATATTCGCTTGTGGCAGATCCTCATCGTACTCTCCCTGAAGGTAACTGGCAGCCCAGTTCACTCTCAGGGAGTCTGTGAGATAGGCGGTGAGTTCTACCTCCACACCATTGATACTTGCGCTACCCACGTTCGCCACGACATCTGCTGTGCACTGACTGAAGGCAGGCACCGGGTTAAACGCTGGCATAAATACTGCAGTCTGTATGTCTTCCCAGTCAATATGATACATCGCAACATTCAGGCGAACGCGCTCCTTCCATTCCAGCTTTGTGCCGATTTCATAGTTCCATGTAGTATCGGGCTCCGTCGGCGGTACTCCATCCGCCCAGCCCGCATTTTGCAGTTCCAGTCCGCAGTTCACGGGTGGCAGTTGCCGATTGATGATTCCTGTGCGAAACCCCTTGGATGCACTCGCGTACACCATACGGTCATCTGCGGGTGTCCAGGTAAGGTTCATGCGCGGCGTGAACTCGTTCTGGCTGGTGCTACCTTGACTCGCTCCGGCACCGACGAACTGGAAGCCCGTCCCCACGGTCTTGAACTCCTGGTCCAATTCAAAGTAACGGAAACTGAAGGACGCTGTGAGCGATTCGTTGAAGTCATATGCCAGTTCGCCGAAGGCTGCCCAGGTTTCATCCTGGTAACTGGAGTCCTGGGCTGCAGGTATTCTGGAATCGGGTGGTGGCAAAAACAGGGCTTCGTTCTGCACAACCTGTTTCAGATACAACAGATCAAGCCCCGATTGATCCTGCAGTGACAGTTCAAAATTCTGATCAATATCCTGGTAGAACAGACCACCTAGCCACCGCAGTGACTGGTCTTGGCGGGATGCCAACCGAATCTCCTGAATAAACGTTGAGGGATTGTCCCTGCGCTCATTGAACAGGGGCACGGTATTTCCGGCACTACCGATCAGGACGCTGAGTAGCGAGATATCCACTGCCAGGCGCTCGTCGCGTTCCCACCACGAGGTGGATGAGGTCAGCGTACCGAGAGATGATTCGTACTCCAGCACCAGGTTGGCCAGCTTGATGCCATCTTCCTTGCCCGCATCAACCGGGTTGGCGTGTTCATACTCTTTGGCGTCGGTCAGGTAGAGCACCGTGTTCGGCATGTTGCCAGGTAACACCGACGTGTCGAAACTCCCCGGGGGTCCAAACATCGACGGCTCGCCCCGTGTTTCAGATGCAAACGCCCCCGCGTCCATTTCGCTTTCTTCCCAGGCCAGCATAAGATCAGCGGTCAACATATCGTCAGGTGTCCATCGCAGCATCAATCGCAGGCCTTCTGCGTCCGTCTCGTTGACGTTTTCATCTTTGTTCGGTGGCGCGATATAGCCAGCAGCACCGGGCTCGCGCGCTATGATACCGGGCGGCCCCGGAACCAGCGGTGAGTTGAAGGGTTGACCCGCCCAGATCTGCGTTTGGGCAGGCAGCGTGCCGCCAGGCAGGGGAATCGCCGCTGTAAAGGGAGGAGGAGCGATGGTGTTCGAGAGCCTGATGCCGCCCGCGTAGATATTGTCATACCAACCGCCTTCCACCGCGCGGTACGCGGTAAGTCGCGCGGCCAGGCGATTTTCATGCAGCGGGAAGTTCAATGTGATATCTGCGTCATAGCTCTCGTCGCCGTGCCTGGTATCGGAGTACCCGAGGCTTCCCTCGGCGGTAAACTCCCCCATCAGCGGCTTGTTGGGAATATTCTTGATTGCTCCACCCAGGGAGTTGGAGCCGTAGAGTTGTCCCTGGGGGCCCCGCAGCACCTCCACTCTTTCGAGGTCGATGGTTCTGAAGTTGTAGCTTGAGTTTACGTTTCTCCCGGTGTGAATGACCGGGACTTCACCCAGGTATACCGCAGTGGTAGGGGAAAGCTGGGCGGTCCCGTTCCCAACGCCGCGGAACTTTAGCTCACTCCCGGTGAGCCCGCCGGTATCGAAGAAAGAGGCACCTGGTACCGTGGTGATGTATCCCTCAAAGCCCTTGACGTTTCGCATGGCGAGCTCGGAGTTTCCCAGGGCGCTGATTGCGATGGGCACAGACTGCAGCGTCTCCGCACGTTTTTGAGCTGTCACCACGATTTCTTCGAGTACCTGCGATTTCGCGTCAGGAATCAGTGCCAGGCACGCCGCCAGGGACAATCCAAGCAGACGAGACGAATTATTGGGTTGCGTCATGGTTGTTATCCTCAGTTGCTTGACAATATGTTAACCAATATGTTGACATTATCTTTAACAAAAGATGGCATAATCCTGCGGGAAGGTCAAACGTTAAAAGGTTATCCACATGATCAAGCATGCGATGTTTTGCGTCCTGTTGCTGGTTCCGGCCTCTACCGTACTCGCCGTGAAGGAGCAAGGCCGGGTCGCCAAGGGGGCGGCGCAACACGCTGTGCCGGGCTGGTATCTCGGGCTGCCAGTGCTGCTGGAGGTTTCCTCTGCGCCGCCCGGTAGCGAGCCAGAGTTATTGTCGCGCATGCGTGCCTACGTGACGGCACCGGTAAACCAGCGCTCAGCCGCCGCTCCCTACCGCGACATCCCCCGGCAGGGTGGTACCGTCGTGTTGCCGCCTCACCAGATCACACTAGTGGAGATGCCCTCCGAGGTCGCTCCCAAACTGGCCGTTGGTTACTTTGTACAGGTAGCTCCGGAGGCCCCGCCAGGCAAGGTGAAATTTCAGCCGCAGCCAGAAAACAGCTGGCCCTTGCATCCTTTGGCCTCGGCTATCCTGGTTGGCGATGAATGGGTCGCTCTGAACAACCAGGTTGCCATTGAATACGGTATCGCTCAGGGGCTTCTACAGTTGCAGTATTTCGATGTCGGAGGGTTGATGTCGGCCCGTTATTTTAATGAGAAGGCCGCCAGCATGGGGGCGGTTACAGTGAAAATTCCCAACCCCGCGAAACTGCCTCCGGTCGACTGGGAAAGCTATGTGGATAGAAAACCCGGCGAGATGGACATCCTTGCGGAGGATGAATCGGTAGAGTCTGTATCGAGTCTTGCGGAGAAAGGCGCAATGCTTGCAAAAAATTGCGCTGCTTGTCACGGTCGCGCAGGAATCAGTGAGAACGAATTCTGGCCTAACCTGGCAGGGCAGCAGCCGGGGTACCTGCGCGAGCAGATCAGCGCCTTCCGCGACGGGCGGCGCAGTAACCCACTGATGGATAACTGGGTGCAGAGTCTGTCTGACCATGATGTCGGAGCGCTGGCGGCGTATTACAGCGGTCTGGCCCCGTGAGATTAGGGTCGCTGCTTTTCCTGTTTTTGCTACCCTGCGGTTTGTTGGCAGCGCCCAGCTCGGTGCCGCCGCCGGATCACGTCGTTCCGGTCTGGTACCGTGGCCTGCCGGTCGTTTTCCGCTCCTTCGAGTTGGCCCCGGGGGTGGGTTACATGCGTGAGGAAGATGTGCCAGTGGAAACACGGTGGAACCAGACCATCTCGTACATCGTTGGTGTTGTCGATACAGCGATTGGGGAATCGCCGTATCGGCGTATTCATTTGCCTGGTGGACGCGAAGTGGTCATGCCAGGCCACCAGGCGGTTATCACCTGCCTTGGGACGCCCGGTGCGCCGCTGCTGGGCGTGGCCTATTCTGTGGTGCCCGCTCCACAGGCGAGCGCGCTGGACGTGCGCTCGGATCCTATGCCTGAGGATAGTGTTATTGGTGCGCCACTTGCCACTGCCATTCGATTGGGGCCAGCCTGGGTGAATCTCGATAACCACGTGGCAGTTGAACTGGGTTTGCGTCTGGGTTTATTGAAGCTGGCATTTTTCGGTGCGAACCCGGTAGGCTGGGCCACCCCTGACTGGCGTCACGGTTATCCGCCGCTAGATCTTGATAACGATGAGTGCCCAGAGCTGTCAAGAGCTTCTCCCGGGCACCTGTTGGATGCCCAATTGCCGAAAATTCCAGCGCATTGACCGAAGGCTGATGAATATGCGTCGATTGCTCCGTTTCTTGATTATTGCCTGCTGTGCTTCAGCCCAGGCGGCAGTTCCTCCAGTCGCACAACAGTGCGTCGGTTGCCATGAGGCGTCACCTGGCCCAGGCAATGGCAGAGTGCCTGACCTGGCGGGGCAGGGTCTCTACTACCTGCGCAAACAGCTGTTGGATTACAAGTATGGGCGCCGTCGGGGTGATGTTATGCCGGCATTGTCGGCGTCGCTTACCGAACAGGAAATCGATCAACTCGCCCTCTACTTCAGCGCCCTGCCTTATTGCGGAGTTACTCAGGCGCCCATGGAGGAAGGTAGTGATTACTCTGCACCGCCCCTGGTCTTTTGTGTTCGCTGCCATGGCCGCGACGGTCGTGCGCCCAATGCGCTTTGGCCGAGCCTTGCGGGCCAGAAGCGCGAATACCTGCGCCAGCAGATGCGGGCTTTTGAGGCAGGTGGGCGGTATGATCCGATGATGGCAGCATGGGCAGGCATGGTTACGCCGAAGCAGGAAAAACAGATACTTGATTACTTCTCCGGGTCTGGGGCCTGTTCACACTAACTCAGTTAGTGTGAACAGGCCCTGATATCGCAAGATTCCCGGTAAGCGGTTGGGATTTGCCGGAGCGAGTAATACGGTGAAAATAACATACGAACGCCCGGCGGCATGCACCTGTCACGCATCTGCAGAGTGTTTTTCTGTCAAGTTTTGATCAGGTACTCGCGGTAGTAGCGCATCTCTTCGATAGATTCACGAATATCGTCCAGCGCCAGATGCGTGGCCGTTTTCCTGATGCCGGCTTCCAGTTCAGGGCGCCAGCGTTGCATCAGTATTTTCAGGGTGCTGACATCCAGGTTGCGATAGTGGAAAAACGCTTCCAGTGAGGGCAGGTAGCGCGCCATAAAACGCCTATCCTGGCAGATGCTGTTGCCGCACATCGGTGATGCACCGGCGGGTACCCATTGCTGCAGGAACTCAATGGTCTCGTTGGCCGCCTGTGCTTCGCGGTAGTCGCTGGCCCTGACCCGATCCACCAGGCCTGAGCGGTTGTGGTGAGTGGTGTTCCATTCATCCATGCCGGCCAGCGTGGCATCGCTTTGGTAAATGGCTATGACCGGTCCCTCTGCCAGTGTTTGCAGATCGCTGTCAGTGACAATAGTGGCGATCTCGATAACGCGGTCATGCTCCGGGCTCAGGCCGGTCATCTCCATATCGACCCACACCAGATTGTTGGGATCTTGCATACTTGTGAATTCCTTGTTGACTGCGGTAACGCCGGTCGCAGTGTAACAAATTGCCTCGACAGAGGTATCTGCTGCCCCAATAATGAGCCATGTCCAAACGAAAGCTCAGCCGTCAGCAAGCCTGGCGTATCGAAAAGGTGCAGGAAGAGCGTGCCAAGCGCGCCGCGCGTCGAGATTCCGAGGCTGCTGAAGTACTTGCGGCGGGGGAGCTTGGTCCTGAGCAGGAAGGCCTGGTGGTGGCACACTACGGCACCCAGGTTGCCGTAGAGTCGCAGCCTGGAGAAGGGCAGCGTTGTCACTTGCGCGCCAATATCGAAGGCCTTGTCACTGGTGATCGTGTGGTCTGGTGTGCAGGTGAAACCACTGGTGTGGTGGTGGCGCAGCTGGAGCGCAAAAGTGAGCTGTGCCGTCCTGACCCCTACGGCAAGCTGAAACCGGTTGCCGCCAACATTGACCAGATTCTGCTGGTGATCGCGCCGTTTCCGGAGCCGCACGCGAATCTGATAGATCGCTATCTGGTCGCCGCAGAAGTCGTTGGTATCGAGCCGGTGATCCTGCTCAATAAAACCGACCTGTTACGCGACGACCCTGAATTACTGCAGCGCATGGAACAGTTGCTGGCGATCTATCCAACGCTGGGTTACCGAATTCTTCGCACCAGCAGTCTGGACGGCGCTGCGGAAGAACTCACCGCTGCCCTGCGCGAGCGAACCAGTGTGTTTGTGGGTCAGTCTGGCGTGGGTAAGTCATCGTTAGTGAACGCGCTGCTGCCTGAGGCAGATTTGCGTGTAGGTGCGCTGTCTGAAAGTCGGCAAAAAGGAACCCATACGACAACGACTGCGCAGCTGTTTCACCTGAGCTGCGGTGGCACCCTGATCGACTCACCGGGGATTCGCGAGTTCGGGTTGTGGCATATGAACCGTGAACAGGTAGAACAGGGCTTTCGCGAATTTCGCCCCCTGCTGGGGCATTGTAAATTCCGTGATTGCAAACATCAGGAAGAGCCAGCATGCGCGCTGCTGGCTGCGGTTGACAACGGTGCAGTCAGCGCCTCGCGGTTGGCCAGCTATCGACATATCGTGGCGGGCCTTGAAGAGGCCTGAGTGGCTCGCTGTTGAGTCTAGTGTCCGTGACGTTGCAGCGCCCACTCCACATGTTCACGTACCAGTTCAGAGCAATACTCCCGCCGCGCCAGCAGGGCGTTTATCACGTCTGGGCTACCCGGCGCATTGCCCAGGCCAATCGCCAGATTGCGCAACCAGCGCTCATAGCCGATGCGTCGAATAGCTGAGCCCTCGGTATTCGCCAGGTAGGTTGCTTCATCCCAGCCGAACAGCGTGACCAGCTCAGTGTTGTCCAGGTGATGTCGCGGCGAGAAGTCTGCTTCGCCGGTCTGCTGGGCAAATTTGTTCCACGGACATACCAGCTGGCAGTCATCGCAGCCAAACACCCGGTTCCCCATCAATGGTCGCAGAGCGGGGTCAATGCTGCCTTTATGTTCTATGGTCAGGTAAGAAATGCACTTGCGCGCATCCAGCTGAAACGCTCCGTTAAAGGCATCGGTGGGGCAAATATCCAGGCACGCGGTGCAGGTGCCGCAGTGCTTGCTGCTTTGGGGTTCGTCTATCGGCAGCGGCAGGTCGGTATAGATCTCGCCGAGGAAGAACCATGATCCTGCCTCAGCATTGATCAGCATCGTGTTTTTGGCGATCCAGCCCAGCCCGGCTTTTTCCGCGATGGCGCGCTCCAGCACCGGAGCGCTGTCAACAAAGGCACGGTAGTTGCCGCCAGCGCAAGCCTCCTGGATACGCTGCGCCAGCCGCGCAAGACGCTTGCGGATCAGCTTGTGGTAGTCGCGCCCCAGCGTGTAGCGTGAGATATAGGCTTTTTCAGGTGTTTCCAGAACCTGCAGCGGTTGGGTGTCGCTCGCCAGGTAGTCCATGCGCACGGAAATAACGCGCAGGGTACCGGGGATGAGCTCATCGGGCCGGGAGCGTTTGCTGCCGTGGCTGGCCATATAATCCATGCTGCCGTGAAAGCCAGCATCAAGCCAACGCTGCAGGTACGCCTCGTGTTCGCCCAGATCCACATCGGTGATCCCGACCTGCGCAAAGCCCAGTTCGCTGGCCCACAGGCGGATAGAATCCGCCAGGTCGTTGGCGAGGGCTGATGTGTCGGGTGCTTTCAATGACTTGCTTTACCGTGTAGTAATTTGATTAGCCGATTTTGACAGATTTCTTGCTGCTGTGTCGGTGTGCGTTTGATTTTGGTGGTTTGTGGTCGGCGTGGTTTCTTTTGTGTGGACGGTCCTGGGGCTGCGCTTTGCCGATGCCGGGGTCGCTACAAGCACATCCATGTGCGCTCGGGCTCGGCCATCCATGGCCTCACACGCCCCGGCACCGGCAAAGCGCAGCCCCAGGACCTCTGTCTGCAGTTACTTTTGGCAACTCAAACTACCAGACCATATAGCTGGCAGCCTGGTGCAGAGAAAGTCGTCAGTAAAACGCAGTATCCATAGAACGTGAACCACGGTGTCCGGTATGATATTTGCCGACAGGACCAACCCCGTTAGCGACCCAACCAGAGATCATAGCGATGCTTGGAACAGAGGCACTTTATACCGCCGAACAGACCCGCGCCCTCGATCAAACTGCGATACAAGAGTTCGGCATCGCCGGCACCACCCTGATGTCGCGCGCCGCGCAAAGCGCGTTTGATTGCCTGTTGGATCACTGGCCGCAGCCCGCATCCATTCAGGTGCTGTGTGGCACTGGCAACAATGGGGGTGACGGTTTTCTCATCGCGGATCTGGCGCACAAGCGCGGCATTCCAGTGACCGTCTGGCAGCTGGGCGATGCAGCCAGGATAGGCGGGGATGCATTGCGGGCGCGGCAACAGGCGCTGGGCAATGGCGTGGTCATAGAAGCGTATCGAGAAGCTTGTCTCAGCGCTGATGCCATCACGGTTGACGCAATGCTGGGTACCGGGCTCGGTGGCGATGTCCACGGCGCGTACCTGGAGGCTATTACAGCCATTAATGCGCTCGATGGTGCGGTGCTGGCGGTCGATATTCCGTCAGGCTTGTGCGCGGATACCGGCCGCATCCTTGGCGCTGCGGTGCGCGCTGATGCGACAGCGACATTTATTGGCTTGAAGCGCGGTCTGTTTACCCTGCAGGCGCCCGACTGCACCGGGACGATTCATTTTTACGATCTGCAGGTGCCCACAGAGGTCTATCAACAGGTGCCGGTTAACTGTTCACGTCTGGAACTTGAGGATCTTCTGCAACGCCTGCCTGCCCGGCCGGCTTACACCCATAAAGGTGACTGTGGTTCCGTGCTGGTGATAGGCGGTGATTACGGCATGGCGGGTGCGGCGGGAATGGCAGCCCAGGCGGCGCTGCGTTGCGGTGCTGGTTTGGTGCGCGTGGCGACAAGGCCCGAGCATGTCGGGGCGCTGGTGACGCTCACTCCTGAGGTGATGACACACGGCGTCGAGTCAGGGCAGGAACTGGTCGCTTTGATCGAAGCTTCGGATGTGCTGGTGTTGGGCCCGGGTATGGGGCAGTCGCCCTGGTCTGAGCAGTTGTTGCAGGCGGCGGCTGCCAGTGGCAAGCCGCTGGTGATGGATGCCGATGCCCTGAATATGTTGGCGTCGGCCCGTGTGGTGCCTACGGATCGGCGTGATACACGAATTCTTACACCTCACCCGGGTGAGGCTGCGCGTTTATTGGGTGTGAGTACCGCTGATGTGCAGGCGGATCGGTTTGGTGCCGCCGAGGCTTTGCAGCAACGCTGGGGTGGCGTTGTGATACTCAAGGGCAATGGCAGCCTGGTGGCGGGCGCTGATGAACTGCTGCTAAGCGATTACGGCAACCCCGGGATGGCCAGTGGTGGAATGGGCGATGTACTCAGTGGTGTCATCGGTGCTCTCGTAGCGCAGCAGATGCCACTGCTGGACGCCGCTGCGCTGGCGGTATGCCTGCACGGGATGGCCGCTGATGTGGCGGCCCAGGAAGGTGAGAGGGGCTTGATTGCCACTGATCTGATAGCGCCGATGAGAACGCTGTTGGGATGAGAGACAGTCTTGCACTGACGGCCGCAGATGAAGCGGAGATGGTCGCCCTGGGGGCGAGTCTGGCGGCGCTTTTGCCATCCGGTCTGGTGGTGTTTCTGGAAGGTGACCTGGGCATGGGAAAAACGACTCTGGCGCGCGGCATTATCCAGGCGCTGGGTCAGCGCGGCGCAGTGAAAAGCCCGACCTATACGTTGGTTGAGCCTTACCAACTGGGTGAACGCCTCGTTTATCACTTTGACCTGTATCGCCTGGGCGATCCCGAAGAGCTGGAGTTTATGGGAATTCGCGACTATTTCTCTGCGGACAGTTTGTGCCTGGTGGAGTGGGCCGAGCGCGGGAAAGGGTTTTTGCCCCCGGCGGATTTAGTGATTAACATAGAGCAGCAAGACGAGGGGCGTCGTCTGGAGCTGTTTGGCGATACCGTGGCCGGTGAGGTCGTGGTGGAAAAGTTGCGGAGCGGAACCTGAACCAGAAGACCAGTAATGGCGGGAGTCACATGGGCAAACGTTGGATCTTCATGGTCCTGGGTTGTCTGCTTTCATCCGTTGCTCAGGCAGTGGAGGTGCATGACGTGCGCCTGTGGCGCGCGCCTGATCACACGCGCATTGTATTTGATCTCAGTGGCCCGTCTGAACACAAATTGATTACCCTGCAAAATCCCAGCCGCATTGTGCTTGATATGGAAAACGCCAGTCTCAAGGCTGACCTCACAAGCCTGGCCCTGGGCAATACCCCAATCAGCCGCATCCGCTCCGGCGTGCGCGAAGGCGACGACCTGCGTGTTGTGCTGGAAATGTCAGCCAACGTCAATCCGCGCAGTTTTGCCCTGCAGGGCACCGACCAGATCGGTGATCGACTGGTTTTGGACCTCTATGATGAAAAGGGCGCGGTTGAGCGCGAGGCGGTGGTCAAAAAGAGCGTCACTCAATCTGCCAAGCGCGACATTGTTATTGCGATTGATGCCGGGCACGGCGGAGAGGATCCGGGGGCCCTGGGGCCGCAGCGATTACGTGAGAAGGACGTGGTCATGGCAATCGCGAAAGAGGTCAACGCCCTGTTTGCGGCGGACAAGGGCTTCAAGCCGACGCTGATTCGAACGGGCGATTATTACATCAGCCTGAAGGGCCGTCGCGATCTCGCGCGCGAGCGACAGGCAGATTTGTTCGTGTCCATCCACGCCGACGCTTTCAAGCGCAAGGAAGCCAACGGTGCATCGGTTTACGTATTGTCGACCAGCGGTGCCAGCAGCACCGCGGCGCGCTATCTGGCGCAACGTGAAAACGCGGCGGATCTGGTGGGCGGCGTGCGCCTGTCCGATAAAGACGACGTGCTGGCCGGCGTGTTGGCGGACCTGTCTATGACATCCACGCTGGATACCAGCCTCAAACTTGGCGACAAAGTGCTGCGCAAGGTGGATGGCGTGGCCAAGTTGCACAAGAAGAACGTAGAGCAGGCGGGTTTTGCGGTACTTAAATCGCCGGATATCCCGTCTATTCTCGTCGAGACGGGTTTCATATCAAACCCGGCGGAATCCAGGAAGCTGGGAACGCGCAGTTACCAGAAAAACATGGCGCGCGCGATTCACGCCGGCATCCGGGACTGGTTTTTGGCTCATCCGCCGTCCGGCACGCTGATCGCCTGGCAAAAACAGCAGGGCGGACAGCAATACACCATCGCCAGGGGTGATACACTCTCCGGTATCGCCCAGCGCTTCAATGTCCCCCTTGCCGACCTGAAGCTGCACAACAGTCTCAGCAGCTCGCGCATTGTGGTCGGTCAGAAGCTGCTTATCCCAACTACCTGAAAAGTCTGCGCATGTCCCGAATTCACATTCTCAGCTCCAGGCTGGCCAACCAGATTGCTGCCGGCGAAGTGGTCGAGCGCCCGGCGTCTGTGGTAAAGGAAGTGCTGGAGAACAGCCTGGACGCGGGCGCCACGCGGGTGGATATCGATGTCGACGCCGGTGGCAGCAAGTTGATACGTATTCGCGATAACGGCAACGGCATTCCTGCCGAAGATCTGCCACTGGCATTGGCCCGCCATGCCACCAGCAAAATCAGCTCGCTGGAAGATCTGGAGCGTGTCGGCAGCCTGGGCTTTCGCGGTGAGGCACTGGCCAGTATCGGCTCGGTCTCCAGGCTGACCCTGACCAGTAACGCCCATGAAAGCGGCAGTGAGGGCAGTAGTGCGGTCTGCGAGGGTCGCGATATGGCGGTGGAGGTGAAGCCTGCCCCCCATCCGCGCGGCACCACTGTCGAGGTGCGTGATCTGTTCTTTAATACCCCGGCGCGGCGCAAGTTCCTGCGTACGGAAAAAACCGAGTTCAATCACCTTGAGGAGGTCGTCAAGCGGCTCGCGTTGTCGCGCTTTGATGTCGCCTTCAGCCTGCGCCATAACGGCCGCGTACTGCACAATCTCAACGCGGGCACCGGCCAGGTCGAACAGCAGCGTCGCGTTGCTACGGTGTGTGGTCCTGCGTTTATGGAGCAGGCGATCTATATTGAAACCGACAGGCCCGCGCTCAAGCTCTGGGGCTGGGTTGGCCTGCCCACGTTTTCTCGCAGCCAGGCAGACCTGCAGTACTTTTTCGTCAATGGTCGGGTGATTCGTGACAAGTTGATTGCGCATGCGGTTAAGCAGGCTTATCGCGATGTGCTCTATCACGGCCGACATCCTGCGTTTGTCCTGTATCTGGAACTGGATCCGGCGCTGGTGGATGTCAACGTACACCCGACCAAGCATGAAGTGCGCTTTCGCGATGGCCGTGCTGTACACAATTTTATTTTCTCCAGCTTGCATCGCGCCCTCGCTGAGGTGCGCCCCGGCGATACGGCTCCGGCGCTGCCTGAGCATGCGCTTGCCATGGGTGACGGCCTTGCGGTAGACACACAGACCGGCGAGCTCAGTACCCAGGCCGCGCTGGCCTGGGGCGCCCAGGGGCAGGTTGACGGTTCATCGCGCAGCCATGCGCCTTCGTGGTCGTCACAACCGCGCCCTGCGGCGGGACAGACGGCTGAGCAGATGCAGGCCTACGGGCGTGTTCATCCGCCGTTGCCTGAGCAACACGCTGAAGAAGATATTCCGCCATTGGGTTATGCGCTGGCGCAACTGAAGGGCATTTATATTCTGTCTGAGAATGCCCACGGACTGGTGGTGGTCGATATGCACGCGGCGCACGAACGCATTACCTATGAGCGCCTTAAACGGGCGCGTGTCGAGGACGGTATTCGTAGCCAGCCGCTGCTGGTGCCACAGTCTGTGGCGGTGAGCCAGCGCGAGGTGCAGGTGGCCCAGGAGCACAGCATCCTGTTTGAACGCCTGGGTCTGGAGGTTGATGTCGCCGGAGAAGAGGCGCTTGTCATACGGCAGATTCCGGTGACTTTGCGCGACTCAAACGTTGAGCAACTGCTGCGCGACGTGCTGGCCGATCTCATAGAATTCGGCAGCTCTGAGCGTATTGAAGCGCATATGGATGAAATTCTGTCGACCATGGCCTGTCATGCCTCCGTGCGCGCCAATCGACGCCTGACCATTCCCGAGATGAATGCACTGCTGCGCGATATGGAAGAAACCGAGCGTTCCGGGCAGTGCAACCACGGTCGACCGACGTGGACGCAGCTGGCTCTGGATGAGCTCGACAAACTGTTCCTGCGGGGACAGTAGTCGCACTTATGAGTGCTTCCCTGCCCCTGGTGATCTGCCTGATGGGGCCCACAGCGTCAGGCAAAACGGATCTCGCGGTAGAGCTTGCCGCAGAACGGGACTGCGAATTGATCAGCGTCGATTCGGCGCTGGTCTACCGCGGTCTGGATATCGGCAGTGCCAAACCCTCACAGCCCCATCACCTGATTGATATTCGCGATCCTGCCGAGGTTTACTCTGCAGCAGACTTTGTCGCAGACGCGTCTCGCCTGGTGGCGGAGATTACCGCGCGGGGCAGAACACCGCTGCTGGTCGGTGGCACCATGTTGTATTTCCGCGCTCTGTTGCAGGGGTTGGCGCCAATGCCACCGGCAGACGCCGCTGTTCGGGCGGCTATTGAGGCAGAGGCGGCGTCAGCGGGCTGGGCACACCTGCATGCGGAGCTGGCGCGGGTGGATCCGCTGGCAGCGGCCAGGATTCACCCTAACCATTCGCAGCGCCTCAGTCGTGCACTGGAAGTGTTCCGCGTGAGTGGCCAACCCCTTAGCGACTGGCATGCCAGTCAGCCGGCCAGCCCGCTGGCGCGCTATCGTGTGCTGCAGATGGCAATCTGCCCGACTGATCGCGCCGTCCTGCACCAGCGCATTGCGCAGCGGTTCGGGCAGATGATGGAGGCGGGTTTTCTGGAGGAGGTTCGCGGTTTGTATGAGCGCGGTGACCTGCCTCCCGATCTGCCGGCGCTGCGTGCCGTGGGGTATCGTCAGTTGTGGCAGTTCCTGGCGGGTGAATCGACGCTGGAAGAGGCGGTGGAGCGAGGCGTGGCAGCCACCCGGCAGCTGGCCAAGCGGCAGCTGACCTGGCTGCGCAAGTGGCCGGATCTGCTGTGGGTCAGCACTGACGCTGACGGGAACTTGTCAGCACAGGGCCTGTCAGACGATAGGTTGGGGCTGGTCGGTCATAAACCGTCCAGCTTGGCATTGAAATTTATCGACGAAGCCCCAATCTAGAGACAGTGGAATGCACTATACTGTCGCTGTGGTGACAGTGATGCACCATCAGGAGCGTGAAACACCCCGCAGGCGCCGTTATAAGGCGCAGCGGGGACAAACGGTCACTTTCATTTTTTTCGACTCGAGTTGAGTCTACTAGGAGATAGCTATGTCAAAAGGGCACACGCTACAAGACCCTTACCTGAATATTCTGCGTAAGGAACGGGTTCCCGTTTCCATTTATCTGGTGAACGGTATCAAGCTGCAGGGCCAGATTGAATCGTTTGACCAGTTCGTGGTGTTGTTAAAGAACACCGTCAGCCAGATGGTGTATAAACACGCTATCTCAACTGTTGTGCCGTCGCGAGTGGTTCGCCTGCCCCTGCAGAATCCACCGGAAGACGGTGAAGACGACAGTTGAGGCATCTTGCAAGAGCCACGCCTTGCGTGGCTTGAGCCAGTACATAACGCGCCGAGGTAGTCTTGTTTTTTGAGCGTCCCGAATCGGGCGAACGGGCTGTGCTTGTTCACCTGAACCTCTCCAGCGAAGCCGAGCGCGAAGATCCGCGTGAATTCGAGGAACTGGTGTTGTCAGCCGGCGGCGATCCTGTGTCATTTATCATGGGGCAGCGGGATACACCGCACCCGCGGACGTTTGTCGGCAGTGGTAAATTGCAGGAAATCAAGGACGAACTGGCGCTGCACGAGGCAGAAATTGTGATGTTTAATCACTCTTTGAGTCCCAGCCAGGAGCGCAACCTGGAGAAAGAGCTGCAGTGTCGCGTGCTGGATCGCACCGGCCTGATTCTGGATATCTTCGCCCAGCGGGCGCGCACCCACGAGGGCAAATTGCAGGTTGAACTGGCCCAGTTGCAGCATATGAGCACGCGCCTGGTGCGCGGCTGGACACACCTTGAGCGCCAGAAGGGCGGTATCGGTTTGCGCGGCCCTGGTGAAACCCAGCTGGAAACCGATCGGCGCCTGCTGCGGGCTCGTATCAAGTCGATCACCGCGCGCCTGGACAAGGTGCGGCGTCAGCGCGAACAGGGTCGCCGCTCGCGTCGCCGCGCCGAGATTCCGGCGGTCTCGTTGGTGGGTTACACCAATGCAGGCAAGTCGACCCTGTTCAATCGCATGACGGATTCCGGGGTCTATGCCGCCGATCAGCTGTTTGCAACGCTGGACCCAACCTTCCGTCGTATGGATCTGGAAAATGTAGGGCCGGTCATCCTGGCCGACACCGTAGGCTTCATTGCCCATCTGCCACACAAACTGGTGGAGGCTTTCAAGGCCACGCTGGAAGAAACGCTCAATGCTGACTTGCTGCTGCATGTGATTGATGCGGCGAGTGCCGAGCGCGATGACAACGTGTTTCAGGTACAGGACGTGCTGGCTGAAATAGGCGCGCAGGCTATTCCCCAGCTGCAGGTCTACAACAAACTCGATCTATTGCAGCAGCCGGCGCGTATAGACAGGGATGAAAACGGATTGCCAGAACGCGTGTGGTTGAGTGCCGTAACAGGGGAGGGCGTAGATCTGTTGTTGCAGGCCGTGAGCGAGCTGGTGGGTCAGGATATGGTCACGGAAAAACTGCAGCTGGAGCCCGACCAGGGTGAATTGCGCGCGGCGCTATATCGGCTGGGCGCTGTGGAGGCAGAGGACTTTGGTGACGACGGCGTGGCGCACCTGTGTGTGCGTTTGCCGCGAGCGGACTGGAACCGGTTGATGAAGAAAGGACCGGAGCCTCTATTCTAGGGTTGTGTGAGGCAATGAAAGCCCTACGGGAATGAAAAAAATTTGTTAGACTTCAAGCACTTTTAAATTAGGAGATCACTATGGCCTGGAATGAACCGGGTGGCGGTAACAACAAGCCCAAAGACCCCTGGGGCGGTGGCGATCAAGGTCCACCGGATCTGGATGAAGCACTGAAGAAACTGCAGGATAAGCTCGGCGGGATGTTCGGCGGCAAAGGCGGCGCTTCATCAGGCGGTAGCGGCAGCGGTGGTGGTTTGTCCGGTACGTTCTGGGTGGTACTCATACTCGTCGCTGCGGTTGTGTGGGCGTTGATGGGTGTTTACCAGGTGGACCAGCAGGAACGCGCCGTGGTGCTGCGTTTTGGTAAATACTACGACACAGTACAGCCGGGTCTGCAGTGGAACCCGCCGCTGATCGATGAAGTCATTCTGGTCAACATCACCCGCGTTCGCGCGGCAAGCTTCCGCGAGATCATGTTGACGCAGGATGAGAATATCGTGGAAGTGCGTATGTCGGTGCAGTATGTGATCAACGATCCGACCAAGTTTGTACTGCAGGTACGTGAACCGGAGCGCTCGTTGCAACATGCAACGCAGAGCGCCCTGCGCCACGTCGTCGGCGACACGACGATGGACCTTGTGCTCACGGAAGGCCGCGCCAAAATCGGTATTGAAGTCCAGAAGCGTCTGCAGGAATACCTCGATATGTACGCGACGGGCATTGATGTCAGCAAGGTGACAGTCGATGAATCCAAACCGCCTACCCAGGTTCAGGCCGCGTTTGATGACGTGATCAAGGCCCGTGAGGACGAAGAACGCCTGAAGAACGAAGCTCAGGCCTACGCCAACGGGGTGGTGCCGGAAGCACGCGGTGCCGCGCAGCGGCAGATCGAAGAGGCCAATGCCTACAAGGAACAGGTGATAGCGAATGCAGAAGGTGAGGCCGAGCGCTTCAACAAACTGCTCGCTGAATACCTGAAGGCGCCCGAAGTGACGCGTGAGCGTTTGTACCTGGATGCCCTGCAGTCAGTCTTTGCCAACACCAATAAAGTGATGGTCGATGTCGAGGGCGGTAACAACGTGATGTATCTGCCATTGGATAAAATGGCCACGCAAGCCGGCAGCAGTGGCACCCGCCAGATGAAAGTCGACAGCTCGAATATCCGGGAGTTGACCAACGCCGTGACTGAGCAGCTCAGACGCGATGCTGCAGCAACCAACAACCGCAGGGGAGGACGTTAATCATGTCAGGACGTAATGTAACCTTCATTTTGTTTGCGGTGGTGGTGTTGTTCATTGCCAGCAACTCGATTTACGTGATCAAGGAAACCGAGAGAGCGGTTCTCTTGCGGTTCGGTGAGGTGGTCAACACCAACATCAAGCCAGGCCTGCATGTGAAAATTCCGTTCGTGAACAACGTGCGCAAGTTTGATGGCCGTGTACTGACGGTTGATTCGCAGCCAGAGCGGTTCTTCACCCAGGAACAGAAAGCGCTGATCGTAGACAGTTATGCGAAGTTCCGCGTGGCCGATACGACCAAGTTCTATACCGCAACCAACGGCGATGAGTCGCGTGCGATGGGGCTGCTCGCGCAGCGTATCAACGACGGTCTGCGTAACCAGGTGGCCATTCGCACCATCCAGGAAGTGGTGAGCGGCGAGCGCGATGAGCTGATGGCGGCACTGACGTCGGAACTCAACGTGGTGGCCCAGCAAGAGCTTGGCGTGGAAGTGATTGATGTGCGGGTAAAGCAGATTGATTTGCCACCGGATGTGTCCGAGTCGGTGTACAGGCGGATGAATGCGGAGCGTGAGAAAGAGGCGCGTGAGCATCGCTCGCAGGGGCAGGAGCTGGCCGAGGGTATTCAGGCGGCAGCTGATCGCGAGGTGACTGTTCTCACCGCGAATGCGTACCGCGATGCCGAGTTGATTCGCGGTGAAGGTGATGCGATAGCAACCCGGGTCTACGCGGATGCGTTTAACAAGAACCCTGAGTTCTATTCGTTCACGCGCAGCCTGCGCGCCTATCAGGAGGCTTTCCAAAGCAGCGGAGACGTCTTGTTGATCCAGCCCGACAGTGAGTTTTTCCGCTACCTGAAAGACCCCACCGGCGGCTAATCGCCTGCTGGCGACGCGCTGCAGCTGCTGGCTGGGCGCCGTCGCCAGATGGCACCTTCAGACGGGGAAAAATCACAAATACTATCCCCGGAGCCTGTGATAGAATTCTGCAACCGTGGCCCTCGCCGTTTGTCTGCAAGCGTTGAAGCTGCGGTTTTTTTTGCATGGCGAAGCGAATAGCGCCCGGTACGAGGCGCTGCTGCGGTTCAGCGTCAGTGTCTGGGCCGGGTCGGATTCAAGTTGGAGAGAGCATGGAATTCTGGCAGGTATTACCGGCGGCCATCGCTTTGGTGTTTATTATTGAGGGGATGATGCCGTTTGTGAGCCCCGATCGCTGGCGCAATTTGCTGTCGATGGTGAGCGAGATGGATGACGGCGTGATTCGCAGGATAGGGCTGGGCAGTATGCTGTTTGGCGTGTTTTTACTGTATGTGGTGCACTAGGGCCTGTTCACACTAACTGAGTGGGGCCTGTTGTGACAGAAACAGCGCCAATCGAGGCAGGAGGAGAGAAGTTTGGTTAGTCCAAATGAACGACGAGTAACAAAGAGTGGCGCTTGTTCTGCCACAACCCTACGGGCTGCCACTGGTTTTGCGCCCTGCCGCCTTAGAAATTGCTTATGGGCACCCACCACATCGCACAATTCCTGCCTTGCAGGCCACAAAACCAGTGGCAGCAGGGTCAACTCAGTTAGTGTGAACAGGCCCTAGATATGGCGACGGTTGATCGATGGCAGCTACCTGACGGCGTGGAAGAAGTCCTGCCCGAGCGAGCGGCCACGGTGGAGCGTCTGCGTCGGCAGCTGCTGGATTTACATCGCAGCTGGGGTTATCAGCTGGTCATTCCGCCGCTGATGGAGTTCACCGAGTCCCTGCTGATCGGCCTGGGCAAAGACCTGGACCTTCTCACCTTCAAAATGACTGACCAGCTCAGTGGCAGAACACTGGGTGTGCGCGCAGATATTACGCCACAGGTGGCGCGCATTGATGCCCACAGTCTGGCTCACGATGGTGTTACACGCCTGTGCTATGCGGGTTCTACCCTGCACACCAGGCCCAAATCTCTTACCGCATCGCGTTGTCCGATTCAGCTGGGTGCGGAATTGTACGGCGACGACAGCCTTGCTGCAGATCTGGAAGTTATCCGCCTGATGTTGGCCACGCTTGCCGTTACCGGACTGCCCAACCTGACACTGGATCTCGGGCATGTCGGCATCTATGAGGCTGTGCTGGATACGCTGACGCTGACCCAGGAGCAGGAGGATACGGTCTTTGATGCCCTGCAGCGCAAGTCTACCCCCGATCTTGAGCTGGCGCTGGAAGGCGTGGAACCCGCTGCGGCCAATCGGGTGCTTGCTCTCGTTAACCTGCACGGTGATGCGTCAGTATTGACGTCTGCACGGGAGCTGTTTGGTGATCTCCCGGCAGTGCTCGCGGCCATCGATGCGCTGCAGGACGTTGCGACAGGGCTGCTGCGTCAAAGCCCTGATCTTGATATTTACTTTGACCTCGCTGAACTGCGTGGCTACCACTACCACACGGGCATCGTTTTCGCCGCGTACGTGCGCGGCCATGGGCAGGCGCTGGCCAATGGTGGCCGATATAACGATGTCGGCGCGGTGTTCGGTCGCGCTCGCCCGGCGACCGGGTTTGCCACCGATTTGAAAGCACTGATGGATTTGCTGCCGGGCGATGCGTCTCCGCCAGGCGCAATCAGTATGCCGAACGTTGACGACCCTGGCCTGCATGTTGTGGTGGAGCGACTGCGCGCAGCGGGTGAGATTGTCATTAACAAGCTGGCCAGCCAGGCCGACCCGCGCTGCGACCGCGAACTCGTCGAAACCAACGACGGTTGGCAGGTGCGCTCCCTGTAACACTCGAAACCACACAAGAGTCACATAGCAATGAGTAAAAACGTAGTCGTCCTGGGCACCCAGTGGGGTGATGAGGGCAAGGGAAAGATTGTCGATCTGTTGACCGATCAGGCCAGCGCCGTAGTGCGTTTCCAGGGGGGGCACAATGCGGGCCACACACTGGTTATCGACGGGGAGAAAACCGTTTTACACCTGATTCCCTCGGGTATTCTTCGCGAGCATGTGCAGTGTCTGATCGGTAACGGTGTGGTGTTATCGCCAGCTGCCCTGCTGCACGAAATGGCGGAGCTTGAGGCGCGTGGCGTGCCAGTGCGTGAGCGGCTGAAGCTGTCCGCCGCCTGTCCGCTGATTTTGCCGTACCACGTGGCGCTGGATGTCGCACGTGAGACACGCAGGGGGGAAGCCAAGATCGGTACCACTGGACGTGGTATCGGCCCGGCCTATGAAGACAAGGTGGCCCGTCGCGGAGTGCGCCTGGGCGATTTGCAGGACGAGATTCGCTTCTCGGCCAAGCTCGAAGAGGTCATGGAGTATCATAATTTTGCGCTGCAACACTATTATAAAGCGCAGCCGCTGGATTTTGCTCAGGTGCGCGACGAGGCGCTGACGATGGGGGCGGAGCTGCTGCCTATGATGGCGGATGTCACCGCAATTCTGCATGAGCGCCGCCGCGCTGGCGCCAACATCATGTTCGAGGGTGCGCAGGGTTCTTTGCTGGATATTGATCACGGCACCTATCCTTTTGTCACCAGCTCCAATACCACTGCCGGCGGCACCGCCACGGGTTCCGGCTTTGGTCCCTTGTACCTCGATTACGTGCTTGGCATTACCAAAGCGTACACCACGCGGGTGGGCTCCGGGCCATTTCCCACCGAGCTGTTTGATGAAACCGGTGCCCACCTGGCCAAAATGGGCCACGAGTTCGGTGCCACGACGGGCAGGCCCCGGCGCTGTGGTTGGTTCGATGCCGTGGCACTGCGCAATGCGGTCAATATCAATTCTGTCAGTGGCATATGCCTGACCAAGCTCGATGTACTTGATGGCCTGGAGACGATCCGTATTTGTGTGGGTTACGCCTGCGCCAATGGCAAGCCGGTTTTGAATCCGGTGGATTCAGACGATTACGAGGGCCTGGTTCCGCAGTACGAAGAGGTACCGGGTTGGACGGAATCTACCCTGGGTGCAAAAACGCTGGAAGAGCTGCCGGCGGCTGCCAGAGCCTATATCAAGAAAATAGAAGAAGTGGTTGGTGCGCCCATCGACATTATTTCGACGGGGCCAGATCGAGTAGAGACGATCGTATTGAAGCATCCGTTTGATGCGTGACGGTCAGACTCAGGTGGGGAGTGCTGAGATCACAGCACTCTTGGCCGGGTGTTTGTGCGTCCCTGCACAGTGTGATTTGTTACTAGCCGGTTTTCTGTAGATCCACACTTATGCCCTCTGATACCAGGTCCATTTCCATGATTCTGGCATAGACCTCCATGCGTTCCACAGCGGCGACTCTGGATTCAAAGGGGCCTTCCACGGTGCCTTCCCTGGTCAGGAAAAACCAGTTGTCATTTTCTTCCAGCAATCGGTCGGTGCGGAACCACGACTTGTGCGGGGAGCGGTCGTTTTTACGAGTCTTGTTCATTTTTTCAATACTCAGGTTGTTTTTTCAGGGACGCAGCAAGTGTATCCAAGCTGGAGATGTTCACGCCAATGCGGCGCGTGATCGCGCTCACAGTTTGGCATAAAGTTCTTGTTTTTCAGTGACATCGTTGTCTTGCGTGTCTGGAGGCATAGGGTTTCCGGTATCCAGTGGGCATGGCTGCACGCCCGCCTTGATCGGTATCACGTCACACTTTTTTTCCACAACCAGACTGTTGCGTGACGTAAGTCACAAGCCCGACTATCGCAGAATGTCTTTATTACGCAGCTCGCTTATAAAAGAGGGGAGCAGCGGCCTTGAGGGAAGTTCCTCTGTCAGGGGCCGCAGTAAGTAAAATGAAAATGGGGCACAAAAAATGAAGACGTTACGTAGCAAGGTTCTTCTGCCGGTTTTTGGTACATTACTGGCCAGCACGTCAGCCCAGGCAAGCCTGATGGTGCAGTCGATTGACCTGACCATAGTGAGCACGACTTTTGACTCTCGCGATATTCCGGGCTTCATGCCAGATGCTATGGCGGCGGGTATTGCTCTGGTGGGAGGATTTCTTCCTGCTTATAGTGATCCTGCTAGTCTGCTGTGTGAGGAATCACTGGATAGCTTTGAGGGGCTGACAACGCGCGGCACCTGTGGGGGATCAAACAGTGATAATGGCACGTTGTTTAGTATCAGTGGCTCGGTCACCGGTCCAACGCAGATGCAGTTTGGTCTCGATTGGGGACGCGGTGGATTTTCCTTGCTGACACTGGGCGAAAATGCTCCGATTGTAGAGCGCTATAACGAAGATATCTGGTGGGGTAACAACTGGAACAACTCTGATGTGCTGGACTTTGTCTTGCCGGAATCGGGTGAGTTCTTGCTGATAGGGCTGGGTTTTGAGGGCTGCTGTGACGGGTCTAACTCCGCGCGCTGGCGCTCACTGGGCAATTCGCCGAGTACGGCCCCCGGGGCGTGGCAAACACTGGCTGTCAATGTCCCCAATCCCGGAGTGGCGCCGTTGATGGGGCTTGGCCTCGCGGGGTTGATGATGGCACGTCGTCGTGAAGTGGAGCGCAATGACAGCGCGTCCTGATGCACGACAGTAAGTGGTACTAAAAAGCGGGCATGGCCCGCTTTTTTTATGTCTCGGAATCCAGCGACTTTCGGTAGGCGATTTCGCGACGGTGATGGCGGAATATCAGTTTTTCCAACCATGCCTGCGCAGAACCGCCCAGCCCCACATACTCTGCGCGGCATCGCCCCGCGGCCTGATCCTCACTGCTGCTGGTGACTTTGCCGTAAAAGCACAGCGGTTTGGGGGTGCCGCGCTGGATATAGACTTCCAGGAAAACCAGCTGCCCGACAGGCGGTGCATCATTTGTTGTCCAGCTTATCGCTGTGGAAGATACAGTAGCTGGCGAGGTTTCAGGAATCGCCAGCTGCGCGTAAATCAGCTTGCTTACCAGATCAAGCAGCAGGTTCAGTTTGATATCCAGGCGCGCCATTTCCTGCGACAACTCGGGTGAGTCTTCAGGCAGATCCCGGGCAAACTCGCCGATAGCCGATACGGCGCGCAGGAACGCTTCATTGGATTCGTTAACCAGTGCCAGATGACTGGCATTCAATTCGTGATCAACCGCTTTCCAGGCGACAGAGATATTGTCGTTGTAGGAGAGTCCGGTGTTGTGACTGTCGGTGTTCACAGGCATGGTGTTTGTCCGTATTCTGCCCGCAGCTCAGCCCCGGTTTGGTGATGCTAGCGGTTGATCTGTACCGCGTTGTAGTTGTCCAGCGCGTTGCGGTTGCGAGAAAACTGCACGCCATTTTGCAGCGCAGCGGTTTTTGCCTGGTTGAGCTTCGACATGAGCTCTTCATTCAGGCTCAACAGCGCCGCCAGTGCTTCGGCGATCAGTGCTGAATCATCAATAGAAACCGTGTTGGAGAAGCATTCGGCAAGATCATCGCGCCTTTCACGCTCCAGCTCCACAACCTGCTCCCAGTCGCCCTGGTCAGCCAGGTTAAGCATCGTCTGGGTAAGGGTGAGAACGCCAGCCAGACGCCGACATTGCTGTACCTGTGCCGTGGACGTTTCATCCAGTTGAGCGGCAAGATTCATGGCTGACTCCTGATGTCACTGGGGATCGATGCCCAGCCCGTTTTGATTTCTCGCAACAGCGAGCTGGCTTCATCCAGCATGCCGGTATCGCCACCGGCATTGGCGGCTACCAGCCTGCTCTCGATATAGTCATACAGCGAGCCCAGATTGGCTGCAATCTCGCCGCCCTTGTTGTAGTCCAGGCTGGCGCGCATGGAATCGATGATGGCGATGGCGCTGCCGATCAGCTCACCTTTGCGCGCAACCTCCTGCCGCTCCATCGCGCCGCGCGCCGCAGCGATCCTGTCCAGGGTGCCGTCCAGCAGCATGGTGATCATCTGATGTGGCGTGGCATCGACCATGCCGGTTTGCACGCCAACGGACTTGTACTGGTTTAAAGCGGCTGTGTTCATGCGGGTTTGCACTCCTGGGGACGATTAGTTGTCGTTATCCTGTGATCTGGCACCCGGTAACGAGGCCAGTTGTTGAGTAAGGAACGAGCTGGTGCTCTGCAGCTGTGACAATAGCGTGTCCAGCGACGTGAACTGCGAGCGGTAGCGCGCTTCCAGCGCCTCCAGCCTGCGATCCAGCGCCTCGCGGCGGTCTGCAATGTCTTCCACTCGATCCTGGATACTGTCGGTACGTGAATCCAGCACGCCGTCTGCTTCCAGGAAGCTGTCGACCATTTTGTTTAATTGGTAGGCAATGCCACGTGAAAAGTCTACGCTGCCGCGAGCGCCCAGTGCGCCGCCATTGATCAGCAGTTGCAGGCCTTCAGCCTGGCTGGTTGCCGCGCCTGTCAGGATTTGACCGCTGCCCAGCGCAGCAACGCCGCCAATGGTGCCCGCAACATCGACGCCCACGGTTCCAGCGGCCACTGAAAGGCCCAGCTGCGCCGCAGTGTTGGTATCAACCGCGGTGATCTCTACATTGGACGAAGATCCGTATTCGTTGGCGGTGATGGTGAACTGGCCAGCATTAAAATCAACTGAGGCGGTATTGCCGCCCGCGCGTAAATTGGCATCGCCGTTGATGCGTGCCTGTAACTCAGCCGCCAGCTCCGCGCCAGATGCATAAGTGCCCTGTGTCAGTATGATGCTGTCGCTGGCCACGCCGTTGATGCTGATGTTGAAGCTGTCGTTGTCTGCGTCGATCACCAGCGGGAAGTTAGCCACTGCGCCAGTGAGTTGCCCCTGCGTAGCGATCTGCGAAATCTCGATGGCGTGATTGGTTACTGCGGTCGCGTCGCTTGATGACAAAAAATCTATGCCGCTGTCAGTGGGATAGCCCACTGCAGCGAAAAGCCCGGCGACCTGGTCAAAGTTATCGTCCAGCGCAGTGTCCAGTTTGCCGCTGTCGACAGCGAGGGTGCCATCCAGCTGAGTGCCAATGCCGATTTCAGACAAACTCTGGAAAGGGCCATTGAAGCCTTCTACCGCATTGACCACCGTACGGCGCATCTGGCTGACAATAGAGCGTGCGGAAAAGTCCCCCTGCAGCGGGCCGGCATTGCCGGTATTCGGGTCATAGGCTGTCAGCGAGTCAATGGTGTTGATCAGGTTGTTGTAAGCCTCGACGAAGTCGGTGATGGTTTCCTTTACGCCGGCCTTGTCCTGGCTCACGTTAATCGAAACAGGGGCAGTGCCCGTCAGGTCACGCAGTGTGATATCAATACCGTCGATAACGTCGGTGGCGGTATTCTCACTGCTGGCGATGGTCAGGCCGTTTACGGTAAACAGCGCGTCCTGCGCCGCCACAGTCTGGCTGACGTTGATGGCCGCCGCATTGAAGGCAAAGGCAGAGAGCCCGGCGGCATCAGTATCGTTGCCGTCGCCGGTGTCGGTTACCGAGACTTCCATGCTGTTGGCAGCACCGGTGGCTTCTGAGCTGAGCAGCAGGCGATAACCAGAGCCGTCATTGACGATCGCAGCGGCGACGCCTATGTCGGCTTCGTTGATCGCGTCGCGCATACCCTCGAGGGTATTGTTGCTGCTGTCGATAACGACTGAGGCCGTGCCGCGCTCAGGGTTCAGTGTGAAGGCGTTGTAGCTCTCCGGCCCCGGGTCTGGCGACGTGTAATCGGTAGTACCAAAGCGGAAATTCAGCGTGCCAGTGCCCACCACGTCATCAATTGATGCATAGCTGCCGCTGGCCAGCGAATGCGCCTTGGCCAATTGCGAAACGGTCAGGTCATAGCTGGCCGCAGCGGCCGAGCCGCCGGCCGATACGGTGAGAATGTCTTCATTGCTGGAGCTGGCTGTGCGCTGCCCGAAGGTGGATAAGTTGGAGATGTCAGACAAACTGCCCTGGAATCCGGCCAGTGCACCCTTGAACTGCCCAAACGCAGAAAGCTCTGCTGTGAGTGATATTTCACGGCGAGTCAGCCGGTTTTCCACTGGTGAGCGCTCTGCAGCAACCAGCTGGGTTACCAGGCTCTCGATGTCCAGTCCGGACCCGATTCCTGTGGCGGTTATCATACCTGTCTCCGGTTACATTCCGATTTACCTCCCTCGCTGCCTGCTTGTGTCGCGAGGGCCGTGCCTGCCTGGCGGTGTTCCTTAGTGTGTTGCTGACGCCAGTAAAGTGTAGCTAGTGCAAACAATGCAAATCAGATGCCAACTCGTAATAATCTGCGGTTACTTGAAACCTTCGCTGTTGATCAATAATCCCGTGATGGGGTCCGGGCTGTTTTCGGCCAGGTAGCGCGCCAGCCTGACCACTTCTTCCTGCGGAATCTGGCGGATAACATCGCCGGTTTCGCTGTCCAGCACGGTAATAACAGTGTTTCCTGTCTGGTCATCCACTTTGAACTGCAGTTCGCGCGAGACATTCTGGATGTAATCAGAAATGTCACTGACGGCGCTGACTACTGCGTCCCGTGTGACCTGTTCCTGCGCCTGTTGCGGAGAAACATTGCCGCTCTCGGTCGCTTCTTGCCGTTCTTTCACGGTAGCAGCCGGAGTCAGTTTGGCGACGTTGCCGGTGGGCGGCACGATGCCTGAAATTGTTAGGTCAGATCCACTCATGGTGATCTACTTCGCTGTTTCTAAATTTGATGAAGCTTGTTTTGGTTTAGCCCTGTTTTGAGTTGAGCTGCACAGGGTTGCCCCTGTGCAGCGCTAACGCAGACCTGCTTACTGCAGCAGGGACAGAACGTTCTGCGGCACAGTGTTGGCCTGGGCCAGCATTGCTGTACCCGCCTGCTGCAGAATCTGTGCACGGGTCAGGTTGGCTGTTTCAGCCGCGAAATCCGCATCCATGATGCGTGAGCGCGAAGCTGACAGGTTCTCTGCCGATGTCTGCACGTTGGTGACTACAGATTCAAAGCGGTTCTGAATTGCACCCAGTGTGGCACGGGCTGAGTTCACAGTAGACAGCGCGCTGTCTATCAGTGAAATTGCCGTCTGTGCGCCGGCGAAGTTGCCGACTGTCAGGGTGTCGATGCCGGTGGCTGTTGTCAGCGTGGCGAAGGAGCCGTTAGCGAAGCCCGCTTCTGTTGCATCATTGGCAGAACCAGCGATTGTGATTGCCGCTTCGCTGTTCAATGACAACTGGCCGGTTGCTGCATCATAGCTTGCGCCAACGCCAGTTGTTTGAGACACGTTGTTGATCGCATTGACCAGCTGGCCAGCACGCTCAGCTGCGCTACCAGCGCCAGCGATTGCGCCAATGTCAGTTCCGTTGACAGTCACGCCGCCAGCAGCAATCGCAGTGGCGAAGCCAGTGATACCGGAGGCGGCTACAGACAGGCCGGCAGAAGTGTTCTGAGAAACGGAACCCAGCGCAGCAGTATTTGCATCCGTAGTTGCTGTAACGGTGATGGTCTCACCTGCGTTAGCGCCTACCTGGAACAGAGCACCGGTGAAGCTGCCATCCAGCAACTTGACGCCGTTGAACTGAGTCTGGTCGGCTACACGGTCGATTTCCTGCAGCAGCTGTGCAACTTCCGTTTGCAGCGCGTTACGGTCAGAAGCCGAGTTAGTCGCGTTGGATGACTGCACAGCCAGCTCACGAATACGCTGCAGGTTGTTAGTCACTTCGCCCAATGCACCTTCCGCAGTCTGCGCCAGAGAGATACCATCGTTGGCGTTACGTGCTGCCTGGTTCAGGCCGCGAATCTGGGTGGTGAAACGTTCTGAGATCGCAAGACCCGCCGCATCGTCCTTGGCGCTGTTGATACGCAAACCGGAAGACAGACGCTGCAGAGAGGTATTCAGATCACTCTGTGAGCTGTTGAGGTTACGCTGCGCATTAAGCGAGGCGATGTTGGTGTTAATTACCTGTGCCATAACAGTATTCCTTTTTGTTTAGCAGATCTGCCTGTCTAATGGCCCCTGGCCGTGGCGGATCCATTTAGGGATCGAATTCCTTATCGACCGTGGTTTTCACTGTCGACACCCTTAGTAGCGACAGACGCAGGAATACCTTTAGTAAATTTATTGAAAATATTTTTAACTTACTGTTTTAATTGGAATAATAGATATTCTTATAAGTTATATCTTATTTTTGTTTGGCTGCTTTAAAGGGTTTTTGCGGGCGCACTTGAGGTCCGTAACCCAAAGAATTGGGCCTTTTGGGGCAATTTCAGGTGTTGGAAGCGCCAGATAATGGCTTGCGTAAGGCTGATGAACATTAGGCGCCCCGAGGCGGGGGCCTCAGCACCGGGCGTGCTGCACAGCCGTCAGAGGTAGTTAAACAGCGACAAACCCTGAACTTTCACATAAGCCTGCTGCGCTGCCTGCAGGGCGGTGAGTTGCAGGTTCAGCCGGCTGACTGCCTCGGCGTAGTCCAGGTCCTGCACGTCTGACAGGGTTTCCTGCAGCTGTAGATTGAAGCTGTCGTTCTGTTCGCGCTGGCTGTCGATGCGGGCCAGCCGCACGCCGACATCGGCGCGCACATTCAATATGTGTCCCAGCGCCTGGTCCATCTCATCCAGCGATTGTCCCAGCGCCGTATTCAGTTTGGCGATATCGCTGTTGGAGCCGGTTGCGCCATTCAGCGTATCCACGATGCCCTGCAGGGAGGCAAACAGGTCCTGCCGTGCTGCCGGTGCAACACTGAAGCTGTCGCCGTCGGCCGGGTCGCCCTCGATGGTGAGTGCCGCACCACCCACATCGATGCTCTCGCCAGGTATATAGGTGCCGGAAGCGATCACTGCGGGAGCGGAGTCGGTAATCTGGTAGGTAACAGGTGCAGTCGGATTCACTTGTGTGAACGTGATGGCATACGTATCGGGAACGAAGCTGCCGGTCACATTGCGCTGCGAGATGACGGCATTGCCCGTGTTACCCGCAGCAGAGGCCACGGTGAACTCGCCGTTGCCTGATCTGGCCGCCTGGAAGACATCGCGGCCCGAGTCGCGCACTGCGATCTGGCTGTTGTCGGACAGTTGCAGGAACCGCTGCCCGTCATCGCCCTGGTAGTTGACACTGCCGCCACTGCGAACAAATGGCTGCGTGCTGGCCTGGAAGCCAGCAAAGATGTATTCATCGCTGGCATCACGGGTGTTGGCCAGTGCCACCATCTCGTCCAGTCGTGCGGAGATCTCCGTGGCGATGCTGGCGCGCGTTTCCGGCGTCTGGCTCGCGTTATTGGCCTGCACGACCAACTCGCGCACACGCTGCAGCACATTACCCACATCAGACAAGACGCTTTCTTCCAGCGCCAGTTGGCCCTGTGCCAGGTCTCCGTTGCGGTTGTACTGATCGAGCTGTGCGAGATCTTCAGAGATATCCAGAATCTGCACCGCAGCAACCGGATCATCGGACGGGTTCAGCAGGCGCTGGCCAGTCGCGAGTTGCTCCTGGGTGCGTTGCAGCCTGGCCTGTTGGTCCAGAATGGCCGAAATGCCCTGTTGAAAGATCTGTACACTCGATAACCGCATGATTCTATTCTCTGTAAGCGCTAGCGTCGGGTAGCGTTGAGCAGGGTCTGGAATACCTCGTCTGCCACCGCTATCACCTGTGCAGCGGCCTGGTAGGCCTGCTGGTAGCGAATCAGGTTGGCGGCTTCTTCGTCGAGGTTTACCCCGGAGACGCTCTCACGCGCCGCGATCGCCTGATCCAGTAGCACGCCCTCGGTATCAGCCGCATTGTTGGCCTGTCGGGTGCGCACACCGATATCTGCCACCAGTGAGCCATAGGCATCCTGGTAGGAGGCGCTGCCGTTCATCAGCTGCCGGGCTTCCTGCAGGCCTGCCAGGCCCAGCGCGTTGCGATTGTCACCACTGCCGCCGGTGTTGTTTTCCAGTACGAAGGCATCGCCAGATCCGGGTGTGCCGCGCATCTCAAAGCTGAAGCCGGCCAGTGTAAATGACTTGCCTGCGCCCTCAGTCGCCGGGTCGTAAGCCAGCGGGCCGCCTGCAATGCCGGCAACATCAAAGCCCGGAACGCCTGCACCCAGCGCGTTGGGGTTGAAGCTCAAGGTGACCGGGCCTGCCAGCGGCAGGCCGGCAGTATCTGTGACTACAGGGCCATTGATCTCACCGGATCCTGTATTGCTCAACAGCGTCTGGCTGCGCAGCGGGCCGGCTGCGGCAATGTCTTCCGGCCGGCTGATAGCCACGCCAAACAAGGCTGCCGCCTGTGACGTTGGCTGTATCAGAAAGGCATCACCGTTACTGGGCGCGCCGCTGGTGCTGATCGTGAGTCCATCCACCGTGAAAGGGCCAGCGCCAGTCTGGCTCGCCTGGGTTGTCAGGTTGGTGAGTACATACTGACCGCCGTCATAGCGCAGGCTATAGTCATCTCCACTCAACGCGGTTGCGTCGGTAATATCAACCGTGATTGCACCGGTCCCGGTGTTGCCCGGCGCAATAGAAGTCGCCGCACTCAGGGGCTTGAAGAAGTTACCGCCGATGGCGCCCGCGAGGTCCTGCCCAAGACTGTGTTGCGCATTGAATGTGTCGGTGAGCCCGACGGCCAGTGCGCCCAGCTGGTTCACAGAGGCGTCCAGTACCTCATCCCGAAAGTCCAGCACGGCGCCCAGTTCGCCGCCGCTCAGGAAGCGTCCGATATCCGTCAGTCCGCCCGCTCCGGCCACGCCTACAACGGTTTTACTGCTATCCAGCGGGTCGGTGAAGGTCTGCAGCTGGTTGGACGTGAAGCCCACCACGAGCGGCTGGCCATTGCCGATCATCACGTTGGTCGCGCCGTCACTTTGTTGTGTGGTGGTCACCCCGATACGCTCTGACAACTGTGTGATCAGTAGGTCGCGCTGGTCCAGCAGGTCGTTGGGGGCTGCGCCGCCGGCAGTGGCCGTGGCGCGCACGATTTGTTCGTTCAAAGTAGCGATGTTGCGTGCCATGGAGTTGATATCGCGCACCGACATATCGATGCGCGAATTCATCTGGGCGCCGATGTCGCGAAAGTTGCTGTCCAGGTATTGAAAACGATCCGCCAGGATCTGCGCCTCACCCAGCAGCACCTGCCGCTCAGGTAGCGAACCGGGGTTGTCTGCGACCCCCTGCAGGGCGCCAAAGAAGTTGTCCAGCGCAGGGCCGAGGCCCACAGCCGGGTCGGCCAGCAGGTTGTCGAGGCCGGATGTCAGCTGTCGGAATGTTTCAAAGCCGGCCTGGGAAGAGGTGCGCGTGCGCACCTCGCTGGTGAGATAGCTGTTGTAGTAGCGCTCAACCGAGTCAATGGTCACCCCGGAGCCGATATAGCTGCCGCCTTTCAGGTCAGCCGGCAGGGTGTCGAAATTCACCCGCTGGCGGCTGTAGCCCTCGGTATTTACGTTGGCAATGTTGTGGCCCGTGGTGCTCATCGCCCGCTGCAATGAGAGCAGTGCCGAGGTGCCAACGTTCAGTATGTCTGCCACAATAATCTTACCTGTTTAAAGTGCCACTTCAGTGGTGAAGGTGGCGCGGATAGTTCGCCGTTATCACCCTGTTAGCGGCAGGTTTTAGGAATTCTTTAGCTGCGCGATGAAATCCGTCACTTTGTCGCTTTCCAGAATACCCATGATTTTATCGGCATACAGTGGATCAGTGGCATAGCCTGCGTCCTGCAGACCCTGCACAAACGCGCGGCCGTCCCGGGCGGTTTCCAGCGCGCCGCTGTAGCGCGGGCTCTCCTTGAGCAGCGCCACGTAATCGTTGAAAGACCCAGCCAGAGAGTCATAGGCGCGAAACGCTGCGCGCTCCTGTTGCGCTACACCATCGCGGTATTCCAGCGTATTGACGCTGGCTGACCTGCCCTCCCAGCCGCCGCTGGCCTTGATGCCGAACAGGTTGTAGCTACTTCCACCATCGGCGGTGCGGATAACCTTTTTGCCCCAGCCGGTCTCCAGCGCTGATTGCGCCACGAGCACCTCTGGGTCAACGCCGAGTTCTGCGGCCGCGTCCACCGCGTGTTGCCACACCGCAGCGATAAATTCCTGCGGGCTGGCCGGTTGCCATTGTTCAGGATTGGCTGCCGAGCGCAATGGCGCGTGCACCGGCGCCGTGTTGGTGGCGGCTGACGGGATGCTCGCGGGGCGCGCGAACGGCAAAACCTGCGCGGCAGTGGGTGCGGTTGAGGGCGCCGCAGCAGGGACTGTCTCGGCCGCTGCAGCGCCACTTTCCGGCGTCTGTGCCTCACGCGCGGTGTTGCCGCCCAGCTGGTCAACCAGTATCTGCGCCAGACCCAGTCCACCCTGGCGCGACAGATCCAGTGACAGCTGCTTGTCGAACATCTGCTGGTAGGTGTCCATCTGGTCGCTGCTGAACAGCTCGCCCTCGATGGTCGCATCGCGCATGGATTTGACCATCATCTGCACGAATACCGACTCGAACTGCGCCGCCACCTCTTCAAGATTACTGGTGGGATCAAGGCGCACCTGGTGCTTGAGGCTATTGAGGCCCTGTACATCGTTATAGAGACTGGAGGCGGCTAAAGTCATGGCGTGTCAGATCACTATCAGCTGCGCGCGCAATGCGCCGACGCGCTGCAGTGCTTCAAGAATAGCAACAAGGTCACCCGGTGCTGCGCCCACGCGGTTTACCGCCTCTACCAGATCCTTCAGCGTGATGCTGTCATTCAACAGGAACATGCGCGCGTCGTCCTCATTGATCGCCACCTGCGATTCCGGTGTCACCACTGTTTGGCCGCCGCGTGAGAAAGGCCCTGGCTGGCTCACATTGATGCTCTCCGATACGGTCACTGTCAGGTTGCCGTGGGCAACGGCTGCGGTTTCAACGCGCACTTCACTGCCGATCACCACCGTCCCCGAGCGGGAGTTGATGATGACTCTGGCGGGCGCTTCTGCCGGATCAACCATGATGTTTTCCACCGTGGAGGTGAATGCCACTTTGTTGGTGGGCTCGGTGGGCGCCTTGATTTCAATGGAGGTGCCGTCCAGCGCTGTGGCCATGCCCGCTCCCAGTGCATCATTAATGCTGTTGGCAACACGCTGCGCCGTGGTGAAATCCGGTTCATACAGATTCATGATAAGCGTAGGACTCATCGTAAACGGGCTGACAACACTGCGCTCAACGCTGGCGCCGTTGGGAATGCGCCCGGTGCTGGTGATGTTCACGGTGACACGAGAGCCATCTTCGCCCTCGGCGCCGAAGCCGCTGACAATCAGGCTGCCCTGGGCAATGGCGTAGGTCTCACCATCGGCGCCTTTAAGTGGCGTCATCAGCAACGAGCCACCGCGCAGACTTTTGGCATTACCCATGGATGAAACCGTCACATCAATCGTTTGACCGGGTTTGGAGAACGGCGGCAGATCAGCGTGCACGATCACGGCGGCGACGTTTTTCAACTGTGGATTGATATTCGGCGGGATGGTAACGCCGAGTTTGGCCAGCATGCTCTTGACGCTTTGCACGGTGAACTGGGTCTGTGTCGTCTGGTCGCCAGTGCCGTCCAGGCCCACCACGAGGCCGTAACCCACCAGCTGGTTACTGCGCACACCGGCGACTGAGGCAATATCCTTGATACGTTCGGCCTGCACGGCTGCGCCCTGGGTCAGCAGCAATGCCGCGCCCAACAGAGCACCGATGAAACGTTGCCCGATTTTACGATTCACTTTCAACAGGTTAAGAAAATTTGACACGCTGGGAGCTCCTAGAAAGGCCATATCGGGCTCATGAAGAAGCGCGACAGCCAGCCTACCTGGTTAACTTCTGCCGTGGCGCCGGTACCGCTGTAGGAAATGCGGGCGTCGGCAACCTGGGTCGACAGAATGGAATTGGTGGTAGAAATATCCACGGGCCGGATGATGCCGCGCAGGCGGATATATTCGTTGCCCTGATTAATCTGGATCCACTTTTCGCCCTGCACGTAGAAGTTGCCGTTGGGCAGGATCTCGGCAACAGTCACCGCAATGGTGCCCTGCATCCGGTTCTGCTGGTTGCTGGCGCTTTCGCCGGCAAAGCTGCTGCCAGTACCCAGGTTGAAATCCAGGTCTTCCTCCAGCTCGCCGGCAAACACGGTATTGCTGACTTCTGTGGAGGTTTCCTTGTCCAGGTTGGTGTCGCTGCTCTTGGCGGCGTTGGTGGATTCAGACAGGATTACGGTAAGAATGTCGCCCACCTGCCGCGCGCGGGTGTCTGCGAACAGCGATACATTACTCGCATCCATATAGATGGAGCCCGTGGGTGTTCCACTGTTCGCCGGCAGGTAGCGTATCGGTTCAGCCGAGGCGTAATCCGGATGGATGTTCTCGGGCGTATTGCTGCACGCCGCCAGCGCAGACAGTGCGATGGCGATGACGGGCAATTTATAAAACGGTTTCATATGCGTCAGGCCTACATGTTGTTGGTGACGTATTGCAGCATCTGATCAGCGGTGGAGATTGCCTTGGAGTTCATCTCGTAGGCGCGCTGGGTTTCAATCATGCTGACCAGTTCTTCCACCACGTTCACGTTGGAGCTTTCTACATAGCCCTGTACCACGGTGCCCAGGCCGTTCAGCCCCGGGTTGCCGGTTTGGGGAGAGCCGCTTGAAGAGGATTCCACATACAGGTTTTCGCCCATGGCCTGCAGGCCTGCGGGGTTGACGAAGTCGGCCAGCTGCAGGCTGCCGATCTGGGTAATGGTGTTAGAGCCGGGCAGTCGCACAGAGACGACGCCGTCGGAGCCAATGCTCACTGACTGCGCGTTTTCCGGAATGGTGATCGTGGGCTGGATGACATAGCCACTGGAAGTCACCATCTGGCCCTGGTCATCCACGTGAAACGAGCCATCGCGTGTGTAGGCCTGTGAGCCGTCGGGCAGCAGCACTTCCACAAAGCCGCGACCACGAATGGCGATGTCCAGCGGGTTGTCGGTCTGTGCCAGGTTGCCCTGTGTGAACAGCTTTTCTGTGGCGACCGTGCGCACGCCAGTGCCGACCATCAGGCCGGAGGGCAGGCGCGTATCCTGGGAGGTCTGCGAGCCTACCTGGCGCACATTCTGGTACAGCAGGTCTTCAAAAATCGCCCGGCTGCGCTTGTAGCCAGTCGTGCCCGCATTGGCCAGGTTGTTGGATATGGTCGACATCTTGGTCTGCTGCGCATCCAACCCGGTTTTCGATATCCATAGTGCCTGATTCATTTATCGGCTCCTCAGCTCATGCTCATGAGTTCAGCGGAAGACTGGTCCAGCGTTTTCGCCGTTTCCATCATCTTCACGTATTGTTCGTACTGGCGTGACAGCTCAATCATCTGCACCATGGCTTCAACGCTGTTCACGTTGCTAGACTCCAGCGAGCCTGAAACCACTTTTACAGTAGGGTCAGACTGTGCTTTTGCACCTTCGGGGAGATACATCAGGCCGTCCTCGCCCTTCACCAGCGTGCTGTTATCCGGGTTGATCAGCTTGATTTTGTCGACGGTATTGAGCGCATTGGGCGCTTCGCCGAGCGCGACAATAGACACCGTACCGTCTGATCCAATACCAATATCGGAAAAGGGCGGCAGGGCGATCGGGCCGGACTCGCCCAGTATCTGTTGCCCTGCGCCGTTGGTCAGTTGCCCCAGGTCATTCACGCGCAAATCGCCGCGCCGGGTGAGCCCGGTTTCGCCATCTGCACCCTGCACCGCAATCCAGCCCTGGCCCTTGATGGCAACATCCAGTTCGCGACCGGTGCTGTTGATAACGCCTGCGCTGTAATCAACGGTGGAGTCGGTGATGCTGCCAAAGACCCGGCTGTTCTGCCCCTGGCCGGTGAGATAATTGCTCTCTGCCAACAACAGGTTGGCTTTAAATCCCGTGGTGCTGACGTTGGCCAGGTTGTTGCTGTTCACCGCCTGCGCCAGCAGCGCGTCGCGCGCTCCGGAGGTGGCTACATACAGGAAATCATCCATTTAATTGGCTACCTAGCGCAGGTTGATAACGGTTTGGGTGATGGTGTCTTCCGTCTGGATCACCTGTGCGTTGGCCTGGAAGTTGCGCTGGGCCACGATCATATTCACCAGCTGCTCGGTGATTTCCACGTTGGAATCTTCCAGAGCGCCCGACTGGATGACACCCAGCCCAGAGGTGCCTGGCTCGCCCAGGGTTGCCTGTCCGGAAGAGAAGGTTTCTGCCCAGTTGGTGTCACCCAGCGGCTGCAGGCCGTTGGCGTTGGCGAAACCGGCAACAGCGACCTGCCCCAGGGCGCGTGCCTGGCCATTGGTGTAGCGGGCGAAGGCGATACCGGTGTCATCGATTTCCAGGCCGCGCAACTGGCCGGTAGTAAACCCGTCCTGGGTGATGGCGCTAACCGCAAACTCGGAGCCGAACTGGGTGGCACGCGACAGGGATATGTTGAAATCCTGTGCGTTTGCCCCGGTTGGCAGGCCAGCTTCGTTGAGCGGGTTCCAGCCGGTGATGTTCAGCTCTACCGGCAGTGTTGCAGGGTCAAACTGGCCGTTGGACTGGAAGGTCAGTGTATCGGGGCCGGACGTAGTGACGCCATCAACCAGCGTATGCACCTCCCACTCGTTGGGCGTGGCCGATTTGACGAAAAACATGCTCAATACATGCGGGTTGCCCAGGCCGTCATAAATAGTGGATGAGGTCGTGGCGTTGTAAGAATCGGGGTCCGGCGCTGTGGGTGGTGCCGCAAAGGCGTCAAACGGGCCACCGAAAGGAATCGAGGGTGGGCCATCGCGCGAATCCAGGTTGGTGGTGATATCCACCACGCCTGTCGGGTTGGGGTCAATCAGTGAGGTATCCAGCTGCAGGTCGCCCAGCTGCCCGGTGATCTCGCCCACGCCGTTAGTGCCAAACGCCTGCAGGCGATGGCCTTCCTTGGTCACGATGTAACCTTCGCGATCCACCTGGAAGTTACCCGCGCGGGTGTACAGCGAAGCGCCGTCATCGCTGAGCAGGAAGAAGCCGTTGCCGCTGATCGCCAGATCCAGCTCGTTGTTGGTAAAGCTGATATTGCCCTGGGTGAACTCCTGGGTAACGCCCGCCAGGCTGACGCCCTTGCCGATGGCGGTGCCGCCGGCGCCAAGCAGGCTGGTTGCATAGACGTCGGCGAACTCTGCACGCGACGTTTTGAAACCGGTGGTTGAGCTGTTGGCAATGTTGTTGCCAATAACGCCGAGGTCGGCGGTGGCCGCCCGAATGCCTGAAATTGCTGTATCAAATGCCATGGTGTTTCTCCTGGATGAGCCTGTTATGCGTTAAAAAATACGGTTGATTTCTGCCATGCTGACCTGGTTGCCGCCGGCGAGGTTAATTTTGGTACCGAAGCCTGACGGGTCTACCGTCACCGATTCGACACGCTGGTGCGCGTAGACGCTGACGGCCTGGTTCTGCCCGGCAATCTCGGCTTCAGCGCTCAGTCGGTAGACGCCGGGCGGCATACGGTCACCGTTACCGTCGTTGCCATCCCACTGCACGTTCAGCGTGCCCGAGGCAGGCCCCAGTGCCTGGGTGCCAACGAGCCGGCCGCCCGCATCCTGAATGTAGAGCGTGACGCCTGCGGCGGTCTGTGGCAGATCGATTTCCGCATTCAGTTCACCTTCCTTGCCCAGTGCACCGATATTGCTGCCGGTGACCACTTCGCGGCCCACCAGGTCAGCGGCCTGCAGCGCCTGGTTGGAGAGCAGTGCACCCGACAGGTCACTCAGGCCGCTCTGCAGGTCCTGAATACCGTTCACCGTGCCGAACTGCGCGATCTGGCTGAGAAACTCAAAGTTATCCATCGGTTTGGTGGGGTCCTGGTTCTCCAGTTGCGCCACCATCAGGGTCATGAAGTCATCCTGGCCCAGTTCATCAGGGCTGTTGGTGCCCCGTGTCGTGCTCTGCGGCGTGGGGAATAACTCGGTAAGGCTGGGTACTGCGTCCATCATTGGGGCTCCTGTTAGCGGCCGAGATTCAGTGTCTGCATAATGAGTTGCTTGGTGGTGTTCATGGCCTGGACGTTGCTCTGGTAGGAGCGCGAGGCCGAGATCATATTCGCCATCTCATCCACCGAATTCACGTTGGAGTAATAGATGTAGCCCTCTTCATTGGCCAGCGGGTGCCCCGGTGCGTATTCCTGCCGCGGCTCTTCCAGGCTCTGCACCACACGATCAACAGAGACGCCCGTGGCGCCGTTATTTTCCATCGCGCTGCTGAGCGTGGATGAAAACACCGGGTAGCGCGCGCGATAGGCGGCCTCCGGGCTGCTGGCGACCACATCGGCATTGGCCAGGTTGCTGGTAATGGTGCTCAGGCGCACGCTTTGTGCGGTAAGCGCAGAGCCGGCGACTTCAAAAACGTTGAACAGGCTCATACTTATTCTCCTTTGAGCGCCAGCGTCATGCCCTTGATGCGTCGATCAAGGAAGTTCAGGCTGGCCTGGTAGCGAATGGCGTTGTCCATAAAGGCCATGTGCTCGCGGTCAGTTTCCACGGTGTTGCCGTCCATTGATGGCTGCGCGGGGATGCGGTAGCCCACCTCGGATGACAGGCTGCCAACACCAATTTGCAGGTGACGACTGTCAGTGCGGGCTAGCTCGCCGGTTCCGGCGCCGCTGGTGGCAGCGGCCAGGGCGTCTTCGAAGGAAATATCCATAGCCTTGTAGTGTGGCGTATCGGCATTGGCCAGATTGGCAGTGATCAGCTCGGTGCGCTGTGAGCGCAGTGCCAGCACTGTCGGGGAAACGCCAAATACTCTGTCGATCATGCTCATAAAACTCTCCTTTCGCCCTTTGTATTCAGGAATCGTGCCAATATAAAATATGCAATATAAACAATGGCTTGCGATATTTTTGTGCTTAAAAAATCACGCGCGGACGGCAAAGGACTACCAAGGCGGCAAGCTTTGCCGCCTCCCGCCTGTGTTCGTGACGCGCATTCAGGTGAGGTAGTTTCTCGTGTGGCACGAAAGATGCTTCAACGAGGCCAATACAGTGCTTTAAGGGTGATATGACAATTTTTTGGCGGAATGTGGCTCGCTGCGGGCAGCGGTTGCTGTCCAGAGGGGTGCTGGCTGCGGTGGCCTGCAGTCTCGCGATGCTGTCGGCTCAGGTGGCCGCGCTGCAAAGCGTGGACAGTATTGCCGCTGCCGTTGAGGACGTGTGCATCACGGAGGCGGCTAATCGTGGCTTCAATGAAGTAACGGTCACTGTGCGCTCGCTGGATCAGGGCTTGCAGCTGCCGCAATGTGCGCAGCCGTTGACGGCCTTCCCGGTGCAGTCGAGTCGCGTATTGGGGGCGGTGAGTATTGGCGTGCGCTGTGCCGGTGAGCAGCCCTGGACGATTTATGTGCGTGCCGACGTGGCGGCGCAGCGGCGTATTCCTGTGTTGGTGCGGCCGTTGGCCAGTCGTAGTGTCATCAGCGCTGATGATCTGGAGATGGTGGCTGTTTCAGGCGATGCGGTGCTCAATGGTGTGATGACCGAGATCGAACAGGTCGTGGGTATGGAGCTGATTCGCTCTATGGATGTGGGTTCGCCGATCAAGGTCAGCCAGGTGCGCCTGCCCAAGTTGGTCAAGCGCGGTAACACCGTAACCCTGCTGGCAGGGGGTGGCGCGTTGCAGGTGAGAATGCAGGGCAAGGCTATGGCTGATGGCGCTGAAGGTGATATCGTCAAGGCGACGAACCTGAGTTCGGGGCAGTTGGTGGAAGGCCGCGTGAATGCAGATGGTACACTGTCTGTACAGTAATTGGCCGCGGGCGCTAAAGATTTTGGCGCGGTGGTCGCTATAAAGGATATCCGTAATCACATGACGATACCTCCAGAGAAACCGATGAGCATCAGAGTCCCACAGGCAGACCTGAACCAGGGGTCCCAGCGCACGACCTCGGTGAACTCGCGCTCAGAGTCGAGTGCGGGTAACAGTGCTCCGGCGGCGCCTGCCTCGGGCGATACGCTGACTCTCACCAGTGCAGCAGCAGAGCTGCTCAAGCTCGAAGAAAGCCTGGCCGGTATTCCTGATATCGACAGCGGCCGGGTCGAGACGATCCGCGCTGCGATTGCAGATGGCAGCTATCGGGTCGACGCGGACACCATTGTTGATCGGCTACTGGGTATCGAGCAGGAACTGCGCTGATCCATGTCTATCGAGCAGCCCATGACTGCTGACCTCAAACAACTGTTGCAGAATGAGCTGGAGGCACTGCGCCGGCTGGCTGATGTATTGCAGCAGGAGCAGCAGGCACTGTTGGACAATGATGTGCCCGCTATCGAAGTCGCAACACGCGAGAAAAATGACGCTCTGGCACAGCAGGCTGATGGCGCCGCGCGTCGCGCAGACGCTTTGGCGACATTGGGATTCGTCGCTGAGCGCCAGACGCTGCGCTCCTTTCTTGAGCGGGCAGCGGACGCTGACGAACTGCTTGCCTTGCAGGGGGCACTCAATGACCTGGCTGCCCAATGCCATGAGGACAATCGCAATAATGGTCGACTGATTGCGCAGCGCCAGCAGCAGTCTCAGGGCGCGCTCAAGGTGCTGCGGCAGATGGACGGCGCAGCTCCAACCTATTCCGGTAGCGGTGACGCCGTTGAGAGCGGCGCCAGCCGGTTGCTCGGCAAGGCCTGATCGAGGTCTGTGCGATGGCTGTCACTCCCGGCGCGATTGCGCTCACCCAGGATGATCTCGGCCTGCTGGAGGTGCTGCAGCAAAAGCGCATGGCGCTCACGGTCAGCATCGGCGGGCAGCCAGGCTTGTACACGTCCTACCTCCTTGCGATAGAACCGGGCTATCTGCATATCGATGAATTGGTGCCGGGAGACGGTGCAGGCCAGCTGCAGCAGGGGGCAGAGCTGGTGTTGCGCGCTCGGCTGGGCGGCGTGGATTATCGGTTTCGCAGTCGCTACGTGTCTGGTCATACCGATCAGCGTGGTTTTGGTTTGCACCGTATTGAGCCGCCATTGGCGCTCGAAAGCAGTAATCGACGCTCGGAACATCGTCTCGCATTGCGCCTGACGGATGCGCCGATCTGCGGCTTGTCGACTGTCGGAGGTCGTTTTGTGGAAGGCGAGCTTGAAGACATTTCGCAAGGGGGTGCCTGTGTGCGCCTTGATAGCGGCGGCGCGGCGTTGGAGTCAGGTGGCTTCGTTTTGCTCAATGTCGGCTTCGGGCACTATGGCGACTTGAGTTGCGCCGGCAAGGTGCGCTATCTCAAGCGCGCCAATAACCAGCGCGATATGTTGGCCGGTCTCTCGTTTAATGCCATCGAACCGGCGGCCAGCAAGCAGCTTCGCGGTATTCTGATGGGTGTTCAGCGTCATAATATCCGCACCGGACTTACCAGCTGATCATCACTTTCAGCGTGACGTCAAATTTCTATCGCGGCACGAAATTGCCGCCTGCTCAGTTCTTTCGTGTGACAAAATATTGTCGCGCGCATGTCGCATGCACAATATATGGTCTAATTTCGCCGATCATGCTACTAAATGCATGCAAAATAAAATGGCACGCTAATTGCTAAATAACTTCCGCGTTTACAAGTGGAAAGCACAGTAATGAAAAAAGTAGCGACGATAAATACGGCGGGTTCAACAGTTACGAACAAGCTGCCGTTCGAATTAAAAGATCGCCCACAGCCCCTGACCGATGCCCAGGAGTTATCCCTGCATCGCAGGCTGCAGGGATCGCTGGTGCTGGCTCAGCTGATCAATCGTTTTCACAGCTGGCTGGAAGAGCACCTGCCCTGCAGCGGCGTTGAGTATGTGTATCCGGACGAACGCATAAAGCTGGCCAGTGGTGAGGCCAGGCGCCATAACGCGCACTATGTGCTGCGTCTGGAGCAGCGCTACCTGGGTGAAGTGACTGTCAACGGACAGCAGCGCCTCACAGAGAGCAACCTGTTTGTCGTTGAACAGGCGATGGGCGTGCTGGTGCACTGTATTCAGAACGCGCTGGATCACCTGGCGCTGGAAAAGGTGGCTTACCATGACTCTCTCACCGGTGTGATGAATCGTACCGCGCTTGATGAGCTGCTGCCCAAGGAGGTTGATCGCGCGCAGCGTTATGGCTACCAGATGTCAGTCGCCATGATTGATATCGATCACTTCAAATCCGTCAACGACCAGATTGGTCACCTGGGTGCCGATGAAGTGCTGCGCCTTGTCTCCAGTGCGATCCAGAACCAGCTGCGTAGCTCGGACCTCACCTTTCGCTATGGCGGCGACGAGTTTCTTGTCATTTTGCCGGGCACCAATCTCGACGGTGCGCGCACTGCAGCGGGACAGATACTCAAGGCGTTGGGCAACAAGGAACTGGAAGCACAGGGGCATCGTGTTACTCCCCAGCTCAGTATTGGTGTCGCATCACGTCTCACTGGCGAGAGCTCCAAGGAGTTGTTGCAGCGTGCAGACCTGGCTTTGTACCAGGCGAAAGAAGCCGGCCGCAACCGTATCTGCTAGCGTCTTGTCGGCCTGAGCAGTACTTTATTTGTTTAATGCGTGTACTTCACGTGTAAACCATCGCTACATTGCTCGCCCATTCTGATATTCTTGCTGCCTTGGTGGGTTGTCACCCACCTGGCGGCGTCTGCGTGATCCACTGCGGGACACATGGCGTCGCGTAACTGTGGTAAACAAGGAACACAACACTTCATGTCGGACCAGTCCAAGCGCGTTGTCATTATCGATACCGACTACGAAAGAGGCACCCGACTGCTGCCCGTTATTGAACTGCTGGATTATGAGGCCCTCTTGCTTGACAGTGCTCAGGGGCTGGGCAGTGATGCGCTGGCCATGAGTGATACTGTGCTGGTGCTGGTCAGGGATACGTCCGATATGGCGCTGCTGGAGCAGGTCGCACAAACGATGGACGCGGCCAATTTTCCGCAACCGGTATTTCTGCTGGAAGCCGGAGGCGAATACCCCGACATTCCCGCCGCGCTGGAGCGCCGCGTGGTCGGGACCCTGCCGCAAAAATTACACTACCGCGACATACTCGGCGCACTGCACGAAGCCGAGCAGTTCAGCGCGCACGATCACCGGCAACGGGATGATTATTCCTCTCACCTGTTTCGTACCCTTGTTGGCAAGAGCCGCAATATCCACTACGTGCGTAAGCTGACCCGCCAGGTTGCGGCCAGCGAGGCCTCTGTGCTTATCACAGGAGAGTCTGGTACCGGCAAGGAAGTGGTGGCGCGCAACATTCATTACTACTCGCAACGCCGCGACAGCCCGTTCGTACCGGTCAACTGCGGTGCGATCCCCGCCGAGCTGCTGGAATCCGAGTTGTTTGGTCACGAGAAAGGCGCTTTTACCGGCGCATACAGTGCACGCCAGGGGCGCTTTGAGCTGGCAGAGGGCGGCACGCTGTTTCTCGATGAGATCGGCGATATGCCGCTGAACATGCAGGTTAAACTGCTGCGGGTGCTACAGGAGCATTCTTTCGAGCGCGTGGGCAGTAATACCACGTTGAAGTCCGATGTGCGCATTGTGGCTGCAACTCACCAGAATCTCGAGCAACTGGTGGCAGAAGGTAAGTTCCGCATGGATCTGTATTACCGCCTGAACGTGTTCCCGATCGATGTGCCGCCACTGCGTGACCGGGTGGAAGATATTCCCATGCTGCTCAAGGGCTTCATCCATCGCATGGAGCAGGAAAAGCGCGGCACGCTCAAGGTCAATACCTGTGCCCTGGCGGCGCTGTCAAAGTACTACTGGCCGGGCAACGTGCGGGAGCTGGCGAATCTGGTCGAGCGGTTGGCCATCCTGTACCCCAAGCAGTTGGTGAAGTGGTCTGAATTGCCGGAGAAGTTTCGGCCTAATCACGACTGGATTGCCGAGCAGCTCGAAGATCCGCAGATACCGTTGCCCCATGCGCACGATGATGATTTTGTGCCCACGATGGACCTGCCGGTTGAGGGTCTTGATCTCAAGGAGCACCTGGCCGATATCGAATGCAGCCTGATGACCCAGGCGCTGGAGCAGTCTGACTGGGTTGTCGCGCGGGCCGCCAAGCTCCTGAATCTGCAGCGCACCACACTGGTTGAGAAGATGCGCAAGTACGCGATTGCGCGCCCGGAAGATGTGCCGGAATTTTGACTCCCTGTTTATAATCACCCCCTAACTCTTTGTATTTTCTGGCTTATTAAATCTGGCACAGTCATTGCATTGTGTCGGCTATGGCGGTTTTTTGCGCCACGGCGGTGGGCGCACACCGTTTAATAACAAGGGGATAGAGTATGGGCGCAGCCAAGGCCTCGGCGGTAAGCGAGCTGGAACAGGCGTTTGAAGTGTTTAACAGGGTGTCCCATGAGCTGGATACCTCCTATCGCGATCTCGAATCGAAAGTCGCCGGTCTCACCGGAGAGTTGGCTGCGGCCCGTTCCGGTCGGCTGCAGGAACTGGCGGAGAAAGAGCGTCTCGCCAATCGGCTGTCGTCACTGGTGGCGGCGCTGCCAGGCGGCGTACTGATTGTTGACTCCAGCGGCCAGATCCGCGACGTGAATCCTGAGGCTATCGGCTTGCTCGGTGAGCCGCTGATCGGCGAGAGCTGGGATAGCGTGGTGGCACGCACGGCACTGCTTGAGCGGCGTCAGGCGGCCACGGAACTGCATTTGCGCAGCGGCAAGGTCATTTCCGTCGTCAGCCGCTCACTGGATACCTCCGGCGACCATGTCGTGCTGATTACGGACGTCACCGAGATGCACAAGCTGCAGGAGCAGCTGGGGCGCAAGAAGCGCCTGACGGCGCTGGGTGAAATGGCCGCAAGACTGGCACACCAGGTACGCACGCCCCTCAGCTCGGCGACGCTGTATTTGTCGCAGTTGAACCGTCGCGACATGTCTGATGAGCAGCGCTTGTCGGTGGCCGGCAAGATCAGCGAGCGGTTGGGCCACATGAGTAGCCTGGTCGATGGCATGCTGGGTTTTGTGCGCGGTTCGGCACCGGTCAGTGAGCTGGTCTACATCGCCGATGCCCTGCAGTCTTTTGAAATGAGTATGCAGCCTCAGCTGGAGCGTTACGGCGCCACTCTGGCGGTACCGCCGGTTGACCGCACGCTGGCTGTTGTCGGTGATCAGGATGAGCTTGCCGGCGTGCTGTGCAACATTGCCATGAACGCAGTGGAAGTATGTGATGCGCCCGCCGAGTTGCAGGTGTGGGTAGGGGCACTGAACGCAGACTGGCTGCAGTTAAGAATTATCGATAACGGTCCCGGCATTGCCCAGGACGTTATAGAACGTATTTTCGATCCGTTTTTTACCACCCGCGCCAAAGGCACCGGCCTGGGTCTGGCGGTGGTTGATGTGACTGTGGCCAATTATGGCGGAGAGGTGACAGTGCAAAATCGTGCCCAGGGTGGTGCTGAATTTATTATCAACCTGCCCATCGCCCATGAATTGCTCGCCCCGGGGAGTGCTGGCGAGGCCGCGATGGAGGCCATTGCCCATGAGTAACGCACCTCGGGTACTGGTGGTAGAAGATGACGACGCCCTGCGCGAAGCCCTGTGCGACACTATTCGTTATGGCGGTTACGCCGCGCAATCGGCTACCAATGGTGCAGAGGCATTGGCGCTGCTGGAGTCGTCCGTGGTTGATGTCGTGATCAGCGATGTGCAGATGGACGTGATGGATGGCCATACCCTGCTGCGTGAAGTGCGCGCGCAGCGTCCCGAACTGCCGTTTGTGATGATGACGGCGCACGGCAGTATCGAAAAAGCCGTGGTCGCCATGCGTGATGGCGCCACCGATTACCTGGTGAAGCCGTTTGAGGCCGAAGTGTTGCTGGAAGTGGTCAGCCGCCTGGGCGCCAGCGCAGTGCAGCCAGCCACAGGGCTGGTTGCGCAGGATCCACGGATTACCCAGTTGCTGGAGATGGCCAGGCGCGTTGCGGCTACCAATGCCACGGTGTTGATCAGTGGCGAATCGGGTACTGGCAAGGAAGTGTTCGCGCGCTATCTGCATCAGCATTCTGATCGAGCTGAACACCCGTTTCTCGCGTTGAACTGTGCTGCCATTCCCGAGAGCATGCTGGAGTCCATGTTGTTCGGGTACGAAAAGGGCGCCTATACGGGGGCGCACCAGTCACGCGCAGGAAAGTTTGAACAAGCCAACGGTGGCACCCTGCTACTGGATGAAATATCGGAAATGGATCTCGGCCTGCAGGCCAAGTTGTTGCGCGTATTGCAGGAAAGGGAAGTAGAGCGACTGGGCGGCAATAAGGTCATTGATCTGGATGTGCGCGTTCTCGCCACCACTAACCGCAACCTGCGTGAAGAAGTGAGCGCCGGGCGTTTCCGCGAAGACCTCTATTACCGACTTAACGTGTTCCCGCTGCATATCCCGCCATTGCGTGAGCGCCCGCTGGATATCCCGCCCCTGGCCGACGCCCTGTTGCAACGCCATGCAGCCGGCAGGCCGCTGTATTTCTCAGCCGCCGCGCAGCAGCAGCTGTCGTGTCACACCTGGCCGGGTAACGTGCGTGAGCTGGAGAACACCGTGCAGCGGGCCGCCATTCTGGCACAGGGTGACGAAATCGGTGTAGCGGATGTCTTTTTTGAAACAGCCCATCCGGGGTCGACGATGAGTTGCGCACCCACTGCCACGGTAACCGCCGGCAGCCGCGTCGAGGGCGAATCCGACGAGGGCGCGGCGCTGGAAGGTGATCTCAAGGCGCGCGAGAAGCACCTGATCGTGGAAGCGCTGAGTGAAGTCAATGGATCGCGCAAGGCGGCGGCAGAGCGTTTGGGTATCAGCCCCAGGACGTTGCGCTACAAGCTCGCGCGACTCAAGGAACAGGGTGTGGCAATACCCTCCGCAGGATAAACAGGTAAACAAGGAGCACATCACAGCATGAGCAATATGGAAATCAATCAGGTGCTGGCCCAGATGCGGATGATGGCGGCTGCTGCCGGCAACAAGCCCACCGAAGGCCCCGCCGTCAGCGGTGAGGAATTTTCCGTGATGATGAAGCAGGCCGTTGAGCAGGTCAGTGAATCGCAGAGCCAGGCCAAGGCCCTGGCCACGGCATTTGAATCCGGCGACCCCGGTGTGGAACTGCCTGAGGTCATGATTGCCCTGCAGAAAGCGAGTATTTCCTTCCAGGCGGTAAACCAGGTGCGCAATCGCCTGCTGAGCGCCTATCAGGAAGTGATGAGGATGCAGGTATGAGTCCGGTAATCGCCGCCTGCAATCAAGGGAACTGAATCGGTTATGGCCAACGCACTACAGAATGTCGTCAGCCAGTTTGGCAATGTCAGTCAGCAACCCGCTACGCGGCAGCTGGGGCTGTTGTTCGGCCTTGCGGCGAGTATCGCCCTGGGTATCGGTCTGGTGCAGTGGGCATCCAAGCCCGATTTCATGCCCTTGTACGGAGAAATGTCACCCGGCGCCATCACCGAAGTGCTGCAGTCTCTGGATACCGCCGGCATTGAATACCGTTACGACGGCCGCTCCGGCACCGTCAGCGTCCCTTCAGATAGAGTCCATCAGGCACGGCTGAACCTGGCCAGCGAGGGTTTGCCGCAGGGCGACAAGTCTGGCTTCAACATGCTGTATGAAGAGCAGCAGATGGGGATCAGCAGCTTTATCGAGAAAGCGCGTTATGACCGCGCGCTGGAACACGAGCTGGCGCGCTCCATCGCCTCGCTGGACAGCGTAAAAGCGGCGCGCGTGCACCTTGCGGTGCCCAAGCAGTCAGCATTTGTGCGCAAAACCTCCAAGCCGGCCGCCTCGGTGTTACTCAGCCTTTATCCCGGGCGTGATCTTACAGAGCGCCAGTTGGCCGGCGTGGCATTTCTGGTAGCCTCCAGCGTGCCGGGCCTGACTGCAGAGAGCGTTTCAGTGGTGGATAATCAGGGCAAGCTGCTGTCCGCGCAGGGCGAAAAGGACGGCATGGGGTATACCAAGGAGCAGTTCCGTTATACCCAGCAGCTCGAAGAAAGCTATATCGATCGAATCAATGAAATCCTCACGCCCATACTCGGGGTGGGTGCGTTCAGGGCGCAGGTGACTGCCGATGTTGACTTCACCATGATCGAGCGCACCAGCGAGAGCTATGCCCCGGAACAGAAAGTGCGCAGTGAACAGCTGGTTGAAGAGCTCACCGAGAACGTGACGGTGGAAGGCATCCCCGGCACGCTGTCGAACCAGCCGCCGCGTGAGACGCAGGTGGGTGCCGAGGTGCCGCCCGGCGCCGCTGTTGCCGGCACTGGTGAGCCTTCGGCGCCCACGCGGTCCAGTAAAAAAGAAGTACGCAACTACGAGCTGGACAAAACCATCAGCCATATTCGTGAAGTGCCTGGCAACCTGAACAAGCTGTCGGTGGCTGTGGTTGTCGATTATCGCACTACGGTAGGTGATTCCGGTGAGCCGGAGAAGCTCCCGTTGTCTGACGAGCAGATGGCGCAAATCAATTCCCTGGTGCGAGAGGCGGTAGGCTTCAGTGAAGCGCGCGGCGACAGTGTCAATGTGGTCAGCGCCGGTTTCGTGGCGGCGCCCGCACTGGAAGCAATCCCCGGGCCCTCGCTGATGGAGCAGGACTGGGTGTGGAAGGTGGCGAAGATGGTGCTGGGCGTGATTGGTTTCCTGTTACTGCTGTTCACGGTGTTACGCCCCCTGATGCAGGCCGGCTCTTCGTCGGCAGGCATGCCACAGCAGCTGGGTGGGCCAGCGGCCCAGCCGGGTATGCTGCCCGGTGGTGAGAGCGTTAACGGCATGCAGCTGGGAGAAGACCAGGTCACGCTGGGGCAGCAGCAACTGGGCCTGCCCGGTGGTGCGCCGGCCTACCAACAGCAGTTGACGATGGCGCGCAATATGGTCGATCAGGAACCCGAGCGAGTGGCTCACGTGGTGAAAAACTGGGTAGCGGCCGATGGCTGATACCAACAGTGACTTAACCGGATCGCAGCGCGCGGCCATATTTCTCCTTGGGCTAGGGGAGGAGGGCGCTGCCGCTGTCATGAAGCACATGGAGCCGAAAGAAGTGCAGCGCGTCGGGCAGGCCATGGCTGCCTTGTCCAATGTGGCAGACGAGCAGATCACAACGGTGGTGCAGGAGTTCTCGGAAAAGGTTAGTGGCGTCAATGCGCTGGGCATCGGCACCGGTGATTTTACCCGGCGGGTGATGGTGCAGGCGCTGGGCGAGAGTAAGGCGCGCAACATGTTGAGCCGCGTTATGCACAACGGTGCCACCAAGGGTATGGAGGCGCTGAAGTGGATGGATGCGCGCTCAGTGGCCGGTTTGATTCGCAACGAGCATCCCCAGATTGTGGCCATTGTGCTGGCGTCGCTGGACGCCGACCATGCCGCCGAAGTGGTTGAGCTGTTGCCGGAGGAGGCGCGCACTGATGCGCTGTTACGCATTGCCCAGCTGGATTTGATTGATCCGGCTGCCTTGCAGGAACTGGACGTGGTGCTGGAGAAACAGATCGGCAACTACCAGAGCCTGCCGCCCACCACGGTGAAAGGCCTGGATGCAGCCGCGTCGATACTCAATCACCTGGATTCCAAACTCGAAGCGAAGTTGCTGGAGGAAATGCAGGCGCAGGACGAAGAGCTGACCAGCAAAGTCAGCGAGCTGATGTTCGTATTCGAGGATTTGTCGTCACTGGATGATCGCGGCATGCAGCGCCTGATTCGCGAAATCTCGGTGGATGACCTGGTGCTGGCGCTCAAGGGCGTCGACGAACAGATCAAGGAAAAGTTCTTCAAGAACATGTCGTCGCGTGCTGCAGAAATGCTCAAGGAAGATATGGAAGCCAAGGGGCCCGTCAAAGTCTCTGATGTAGAGGAAGCCCAGAAAGGCATACTGGCTATCGCCAGCCGCTTGTCTGATGAAGGCGAGATTTTCCTGGGCGGCGGGGACGGTGATTTTGTCTGATCAGCGCGGCGCTTTTGAACGATGGCAGTTGCCCAGCTTCGAGCCGCCACCGGAGCCGGAACCTCCCGTTGATGCCGCGCAGGAGCTGGAGATAGCGCGCGCGCAGGGTTTTGAGCAGGGGCAGGCCGCGGGGCGAGAGGCCGGCCTGGCTGAAGCGCGCCAGGTGGTCGCTCAGGTTGAACGCCTGCTTGATGGTATGGCCAGGCCCTACGCGCACCTCGATCAGGTAGTGACGCGAGAGCTGGTGCAAACAGTGATGCGTGTTGCTGCAACCATTGTGCGCCGCGAGTTGAGTGTGGATTCCAGCCTGATCGAGCGCACGGTCACCGAGGCGGTAGCCACCCTGGCCTCGGTAGACGCAGACATTGAAATCTCACTCAACCCCGCGGATGTGGCCGTAGTGAGGGAGCTGGCTCCACAGCTACTGGATGGTAACCGTTGGAAACTGGTGGAGGACGACGAGCTGCTGGCCGGTGGCTGTCGTCTGAAAACGCCGGTGTCCTATGTCGATGCCTCCATCGAAAAACAGATTGAAGCGCTGTCCAACACCCTGATGGAAGCCTGCGAAAGCAGCCCTGAATCCGGGGAGCCCTGAGCGTGTCGGCAGTGGCACAGGACGAACCACTTTATCAGCAGCGCAACGCGCGTCTGGCCGCCCGATTGGCCAGCGTCAGTGATGCTATCAGCCGGTGTCCATTGCAGCAGGAAGGTTCGCTGATAAGAATGATCGGTATCAAGCTAGAGGCAGTTGGCTGCCAGGCGCCGATTGGCAGTCGTTGTCGAATCGTTGCCAACGATGGTAACTCGATAGAGGCCGAGGTTGTTGGTTTTGCCGACGGCAGCCTGTTCCTGATGCCCGAGGGGCATCTCAGTGGTATCCAGCTGGGCGCGCGCGTGGTGCCGATGAACACCGGCAGTGTCGTGGCCGTGGACGAACAGTTGCTGGGGCGAGTCATCGATGGCGCAGGCAATGCCATCGACAGCGGCGTGGGGCTGCGCTGCCTGCATCACACGCCCTTGCGCGGCGCCTCGATCAACCCGCTGGATCGCAGCCCCATCAAGGAACCGCTGGACGTCGGCGTGCGTGCCATCAACGCGCTGCTAACCATCGGCAAGGGCCAGCGTCTGGGCTTGTTTGCGGGCAGTGGCGTCGGCAAGAGTACATTGCTGGGTATGATGACGCGGCATACCGATGCCGATGTCATTGTCGTGGCGCTCGTCGGTGAGCGCGGTCGTGAGGTGCGTGAGTTCGTGGAGGATATCCTCGGTGAGGCCGGCCTCGCCAAGGCCATTGTGGTGGCAACCCCCGCCGATGATCCGCCGCTGATGCGAGTGCATGGTGCCTGGCGCGCGACGGCGATTGCCGAGTACTTCCGTGACTGCGGCAAGAACGTGCTGCTGCTGATGGACTCCCTGACCCGTTTTGCCCAGGCGCAGCGCGAAATTGGCCTGGCTGTGGGTGAGCCGCCTGTATCCAAGGGTTATCCGCCGTCCGTTTTTTCACTGTTGCCGTCGCTGGTCGAACGCGCTGGCAATGGCGGTAGGGACAGCGGCTCTATTACGGCCATCTACACTGTGTTGGTGGAGGGGGACGACCATAACGATCCGGTCGCGGATGCGTCGCGCGCGATCCTCGATGGTCATATCGTCCTGTCGCGGACGGTGGCGGATTCCGGCCTGTTTCCCGCTATCGACGTCGATGCGTCAATCAGCCGCTCCATGCAGAACATCGTCAGTACGGAGCAGGCGGCGCTGGCCAGGGAACTGAAAAGTATCTATGCGGTGTATCAGCAGAATCGCGATCTCATCACCATTGGCGCCTACCAGAGCGGCGCCGACGAGAGTGTTGATCGTGCAGTGCAGGCCGCCCCCCATATCCGTCGTTTTATTGCCCAGGAGCAGTCGCAGAAAATCAGTATGCAAAACAGTCTCAATGATCTCGCCTCGCTGGCCCAGACTTTTCGCGTTCCCGCAGTGAGTGAAAGCTGATGGTCGATGATAAAATCCAGAAAGTGGCGGGGGTGGCGCAGTCAGACAAGCGTAAATCAGCACAGGATTTTCGTCTTTCGCAGCAGGCGCATCAGCAAAAGTGTGATCAGCTAAATCAGTTGCAGACTTTCAAAAGCGAGTATGAAGAACGCTTGAAAGCAATGTCTGAACAGGGCATCGCGGCGCGGCAGCTGCAGGACTACCGGCAGTTTCTCGGCAAGCTCAACCAGGCGATCGACCAGCAAACCCGCGAGATCGGCAGCAGCAGCGTCAGTGTGGATTCTGCGCGTGAGCAATGGGTGGCCAAAACCCGGCGCAGTTCGGCGCTGGATCAGGTGGTGGATCAGCAGCGCACACAACAGCGCCAGGCGCGTGACAAGGCGGAACAGCGCGAGTCTGACGAGCAGTTTATCGCGCGCCCGCAAGAGCCCCAGGGCGGATAGCGGTCGGCGCAGTAAACGATCAGATCATGATTTCCGGGCATTTCCCGTGTCTGGCACACTTATTGCTGAATTGGTGTGCTGAGAGACAGGAGAGCACGCTTGGACGCTTTACTCAACGCGGTGTCGCCATCGACATCCGCATCACCTGCTGCCACTACTGAAGGCCGTAATCCCTTGCTATCAGAGGGGCCGGCGTCAGATGGGTCAGTATCCCGATCTGATTTTGGTACCGTGCTGGCCGGTGAAAAGCGTGCCGCTGCGCCGCCGAAGGAGTCATCATCGGTAGCGTCTGATGGCAAAGCGGTTGCCGCACATGGCAAGGTTTTGCCGCCTGCCGAGGCAGGCGCAGCCGATGATTCGTCATTGGTGCCGGAAGATGGAGTCATAGGCGGTGTTCCTGTCATTGCCACCACTGATGAAGCATTGACGTCAGCGGGTATGCCGACGGCAACAACGGCGCAGGAGGTACCCGTTGCGGTTGCCTCCGCTGATGCCAGCGATGTGCCGGACTCGGGCGCGTTACAGACGATGTCCGTCGATGGCCTGATTCCTGCCGCCGATAGCGAACAGTCACCTGTCACGGCCGCTGCAGCGGCCTCTGATACAACGACCCAGGCGGCTAACGTTGTACCCGCAGCTTTAGCCACGCCGCAGATTCGCTCAGCTTTGCCCGGCGCCTACCAGGGCGCTCTCCCGCCTGTCAGTGCTGAATCTCTAACCGGCCAGGCAGCACCGTTGTTACCTGCTGCCACCGCGACTACCATTGGTGGCGTGGACGTTCTCGGCCCGGATGGGGCTCCGTTCAAGCCCGTGGCTACTGCGGCCAATCCACTACAGCCAACTCTGACGCCTGTTACCGCTTCAGCCGGTGGCAGCTCTGACGCGGTGCAATCTGCTGCCGCCTATGACCGACTGATGGAGTCAGCTGCGTTGCGCCAGGGCGGTAGCTCTGTGCCGCCGCCGAGCTTGTCCGCCGCGGACGGATTGTTGGCTGAGGCCTCAGATGAGCAGCTTGCGCGGCTGCCCGCAACAGCGCTTTCCGCCACTACGGCGGCCCCCGCTGCGGCAGCAGGCAGCATGACAGCAACCTATGACAGCAGCCTCTCTGCATTGGTAAAGCCCGATGTGCTGCTGACCACGCCCAATCAACAGGCCTGGGGTGACGAGGTTGGCGCCAGGGTGAGGATGTTATTCAATACCGGTGCCACTGAGGCCAGGCTTCAGCTGACGCCCGCGGACCTCGGCACGCTGGATATTCGCATTGCCACCGACGGTGATCGTGCCAGTGTTGTGTTCAGCGTGCAGAACGCCGATGCGCGTGATGCCATTGAACAGGCTATGCCGCGCTTGAAAGAGCTGCTGGAACAAAGCGGTTTGCAGCTGGCCCATACCGAAGTCAGTGATCAGTCACAATCGCAGCGCGATCTTGATCAAAATACAGATGAGCTGAGTCCGTCTGCGCTGGCCGCGCTTGAACCTGGTGAGGATGATGACGGTGAGCTGCCTGTTGCCAGGCAGCTAGGCGTGACACGCTCCCTGGTGGATTATTACGCCTGACCTGCCAATGCCCGAATTCACACGACCGTTCTCGATAGCAGACATAGTTGACAGAGCAATGCAGGGAGGAAAGCCAGTTGGTTAGGGCTCTGACGTAAGAAGTTCATAAATCGCAGATACTCCACCCTCCGAAACAGTGCTGACGAGATGAGGAGCGATAACGCCTATCATCAATCCCCAAAATAATGCGAATACCAGCGAGTTTTCCTTTCTCGACTGTGTCGGCCAGATAGAATCCGTGAGCATTACGACAATGATCATTATGAGTGCTGACACCGCGAAGACGTAGCCAAGCACCGGGGAGGCTCGTGATCCGAGCATGGCCAGGATAATAACGGCCAGCGTTCCAACCAGAGACTTTACTGTGGGCTTTGCAAGCCCTTGGCCTCTAAACATATTTGCATTCACCTAAGCGCGTCCTGCGCCCCAGGCAGCTCGCTGCATTGTTAATTGCCCCGATCATCTCGATATTCAAGCACGAAATTTCGAAGTTCACGCTCGCTGCGCATGACATACAGGATGAGAACCTGTTTCTTGGTGTGACGATAGAATATGCGACAGGGGCCACAGATCACCTCGCGATAGCGTTTGTTTCCAGGTTCTGTTGGAACTGTTCCAGAGTCTGTGTGCTTCTCAAAGCGCTCTATCGTGTTGAAAACTTGCTGTATCAGCTTGCGTGCCGCTGAAGGATTTTCCAGGGCGATGTATTGTGCTATTTCACTTAGGTCCGATAAAGCTGGTTCCGCCCAGATTAGCTCAGCCATTTCTTCATTATGGATTTGGCTTTGTCATGGCTAAACGTCCTGCCCTCTAAAGCGGCGGTTTCGCCGCGAGCAATCCCCTCCAATATCTGCATTCTGCGCTGCTGGGACTCGAAATCCTCGAAATCAACAAGATAGGCGGAAGGTTTTCCATGCTCGGTAATGAGCACGGGCTCTTTAGATTTGTGAAGCTCTGAAAGGATTTTGGTCGCCTGGCGCTTCAGTGTTGTCACTAATTCAGTTTTCATAAAGTGATACTATTCTATCACTCGATGTCTGGCAGGGGCCAATTAACGCTTTAGAAGAGGCGCCGGTAACTGCGTCCTCCTTGCTTAACTTGTTATAAGGCGAGAACAAGGCGAACGCCCTCTTCAACTTCACGGATTTTGGGGTCTTGCAATCTACCAATACGTTCACTGAGAAAGGACTTGTCGAGCGTTATTATCTGAGAAACGTTTACGACTGATTCACGTCCGAGATTTGCACTCCGCCTGGAAAGAGATACGTTTCCAGGGGCGGCAGCCAGATTCATATTTGATGTAATGGCGACAGCAACCACAGTATTAATGCGGCTGCGATTAAACTGATCAGACTGTAGGATGAAGAGCGGTCGTCTGAAGCCGGGCTCGGAAGCGGTCGGATCGGGAAGTTCGGCCCACCATACCTCCCCACGCTTCATCTACCAATCTTCCTTCTTTAAGCTCTGGCTCTGCATTTGGCCAAGATGACCATCCAATTCGCAGTCTTCTGAGGCATATAGATCGTTTAGCCTCGATGTCACATCCTCAATCTTGAGGCGCTCGATATATTCATAGATGGCTGTCGAATATAGTTCACTCCGCGACACACCAAGCTTCTTCGCAGTTCGATCAGCGGCCTCAAATACTTTATCTGGTATTGAGATTGCAGTTTTCATTGGTTCAGTATAACCATGGTTATACCGCGACACAAGCCTTATAAAGCTGAAATAAGCGGCGGCCCGAAAGGGCCGGCCGGTGGAGGCCGCAGGCCGGATTGAACTTAATTGACTTGTTTACTGGCGCTGCCATCGTAGAAAGACCTTAGCACTTGATGACGATGATTGAAGATGAACCGGTAAGCAGGCCCAAGAATGTATGCCAGCAAGGGCAACCTACACTGAAACTCGACGGTATCGGTGACCGAGCATGATTCTCCGTTTCTTGCGATCTCCCGCCGATGGTGCCACAGCTTATTGGTTAAAGAGCTCGACGCCTCCGCAAAACCCCGCTGGCGATCAATAGATTGAAAGAAGAGCGTATGCCGATCGATGGGAAGGATACCAAGAATGAGTATCCAGCTAGAAAAGATTGCCCTACCCGTAGGCCATTCAAAGATTGGTTTGCTTGACCATTCTGAGGGA
>TARA_R110002110_G_scaffold415765_3_pt1 | contig 112397 bp, 104 predicted proteins | sample TARA_R110002110 | Tara Oceans TARA_R110002110 (sample SAMEA4397330) | marine metagenome | biome: Polar Biome; feature: [SRF] surface water layer (ENVO:00010504); material: water (ENVO:00002006), including particulate matter (ENVO:01000060) such as... | depth 5 m | reverse complement strand
AATTCAGTTTAATGAATACCGGTGTCCCCCTTTAATGATGAAGAGCCCTTGGTTCAAGCCTGTCCCTGGCGAATTACAATTCAGGCCGCTATTGGCAATTCGAATAACCCCGGCAATGTCGTTGCTCAACGAATGGATGCGACATTGGCGCGTGTGGAAGTGATTTGATTTCTTCGACATCAAGGACACGCAGGTTCGCTTTCCAACTATGTTATTGAAACAAAGGATCGTTATCTGAGCTGATATATTTCGGCCAGCCCTGTCTCGATGTGGCGTCGTTGAACATACGGAAAAGTGTTGGGCCATCTACATCGCCAGCATGCACACCGAAGCCAATAATCCTGCGGGTGTACTGATCCATAACGACCATTACCGAATGGCGTTTCAGCAGAGTCGACTCGCAACGAAACAGGTCTAGGCTCCAGAGACTATCCTTTGCAGGTCCCTTTGTCCCTGGCTTCTTGCATCCGCGTGGTGGATACAGCAGGCCATATTTTCGTTGCTTCAGTGCGTTGTGGAAATTTAGCAGGGTGGGTGGCTTGATGGTGATTACTGTTCTGGCAATACGCCTGGGATTCAAGAATAAAGACAAGAAGTCGAGGAAGGTACGATCATCGTTGGACAGGTTGGGTGCTCGCTGCCGTGACCTGCTGTGAATAATCAGCTGTTGTTTCAGAAGTAGGTTCGCTGCGATGACAGCGCGGCTGCCACCGGGTCGAATCAACTTAGCCAGGGTGGTGAGCAGGTGAAACAGCAGGTAAATAACATCTCTCATGGAGTCTGAGAGTAATATCCGCCTGTGAAAGCGGCAATAGCTAACCATAGGTATTCGCCGGTGTGCCGGACAATTCAGATCAATGGCAAGCAGCACTATCTATCGCGAGCTGTGGATCAGGATGGCGATTCAAGTCGATGAAGCAGGCTCAGCGATTTTTGACGGTACATGCGGCTGTCAGTAACCTGTTCAACCTAGGAAGGCTTTTGGTTCGCGCTGAGCACTATAGGAGTCTCAGGGTGAGTGCGTTCAATGAGTGGAGCAGGGCGGTTGCTTGAAGATGGGCAGCAGATTTCTGTTAGCAGCAGAAGTTAATTTACCAATACCACTTCGAACCTTATTTTTAGTCAGAAATTTCGGTGATCCTCAGTGGATCATCTTTTGATGCCAATAGCGGGTCTAACCTCCGCGCAATTCAACACCCTGGTTACAAGATGCGTGATCCCTGTTTCCTATCCCAAAATAGAGTTAGCGGATGAGCGTAAATAATTAGCGAGCTCGTCTTCCTCAATCAACCCTTGCGCAGCGGCGATGATTTTGTCACCCATTTGGGCCACGTCGTACTGAATCGAGATTCCGTTCAATGCAAGCACCAGCTGCATCGAGGTATGTGCCGTGCGCTTGTTAGCGTCATGAAAGCAATGGCCTACCGCTATATAGCAAGCATAGCTGGCGGCAAGATCAAATGCGTCGCCAATCAAGCCATAAGCTAACCGATTCTCTATGCGGCCTAGTACTGCTTCGATTGATTTATTGTGGGCCATACCCTGCAGTTCATTCGGTTGGATAACACCCTCATGAATTCTGATTACCTGGTCGGCTGTTAAAAAGCGCATCACTTATCTTTCAGATAATCGTTGACCGCCAACACATCCGAGTCCAAAGCACTCATTAGTTTATCCAGCTCCGCGCTGGTTGCGGCGCTGAATTCCAACTTTTCCACAGCACTGGCGGGAACAAAATATCCCACGACATTAGAGCGATTGAGAACCGCTACCGGTTGGGAGCCTGCATTTTCAATAACTTTCTTTGGCTCTCTTAGCTCAGTCACAGAAATCGTCTTCTTGGTCAGTAAAAATTCCATTAGCAACATCTCCAGGGTACATAGGCACTGCTCAATAATACATCTTTAAAAGTGTATTTAAAAGTGATTTGTAGGGTGGCTAACACGCGATAAGGAGGGCAGGCTGCCTCAAAATGAAAAGGGTCACACCAAGAGCCAGGGTATAAACACTGTCGCTGGCAGAATTTCCCGGATCAGTTTGGAACCACCATGGGACTATCTCCACGCCTCCTGACGCCCCCTAATGCCACGCTCATTTTTATTTATAGAGGTGAGTGCGGACTTGGTTCAAGCCTCCGGTTCGACAAATTGCGACCAAAGGAGCAATTTGAACGAGGAGCGGAGCGACGAAGCCCCGAAGGGGTCAGAGCAGCCCTGAGGCTGTTCTGATTAATCCCTCGCCCAGAATGCCAACATTGCGCCGATAGTTTTCTGGCTCTTCCCGGTTAACGGGGGCGCACCGATATTCACTAAACCCGGTTTATGATACCGACGGAACGCCGCATCGCTTCAGCGCTATTCGCGACGGCGTCAGCAGTGCGACCACGGGCGCCAGCGTGTTCGGAAGCGTCGAGTAAGTTGCATCTGAAGTAGACGAGGAATGATGAATAAATAGACGGTGTAGGCATCAATAATGACATCAAATGGTGTAAAATTAGATGCTGGTGGTTTAGCGTTGGAGAAAAAATCATGAGAACTACAATTACTATCGACGATCAGTTGATGTCCGAGGCGCAGCGGATTACCGGAATGAGTGAAAAAACCTCGCTGGTGCGCGAAGGTCTGAAGGCGCTTATCGAGCGTGAAAGTGCGCGTCGGCTCTCTCAGCTAGGAGCAAGCGATCCAGAACTGAAACCTGTTCCCCGTAGGCGAGCAAAAAAGAGGTGATTCTGGTAGATACGTCAGTCTGGATTGACCATCTCCGCTCTGGGGATAAGAGGCTGGCGCACTTGCTGGAGAGTAGTCAGGTTCTGGCTCACCCATTCGTCATCGGTGAATTGGCTTGTGGCAATCTGAGCAATCGACGGGAAGTGATAGCTCTGCTATCGGATTTACCCAAGGTGGCGACGGCTACGGATGCAGAGGTTCTGTTTTTTATCGAAGAGCACCAGTTGATGGGGCGAGGTGTCGGTTATATAGATGCGCATCTGCTTTCGTCGACATTTCTTGGCAGCCCAGCAAGGCTCTGGACGCGGGATAAGCGTTTGGCGACGCTCGCCGTAGAGCTGGATAAAGCGTATCAATGGTGAATTATAGGTCTTTAGACGATAGGGGCGAGGTAGGACGGCACTGCTCGAACGACTCGTTCAGGGCGAGGGTTGCTAGATGAGTTTCCTTAACATCTTCCGCCAGCCAAACCTTTATCAATGACTGATACGGCATGTCCCGTTTGTTTGCTTCGATTTTAATGCTATCGAGCAAGCCTTCAGGTAGCCTCAACGAAATCGTCTTCGTTGAGGCTTCAGATTTGACAGCGACACAGATTCAGCCTTCGTCCGATCAACATGGTCGCTCGAATCGTGTGTTTCCCAAAACTCTCGCTCTACTTGCTCGGTTTTGAATTTTGGTACTTTCTTAGCGTTGCTTATAAAATTTTTTGTTCTTACGGTGCGTATCTTGCGCCGAGATTACTCGGATCATAGCCCCGCTGCTGCTTGCCGCAGCGATTATGGAACCAACCTGGGGCTCATTTTCTCGCGTTGCAACGTCACCGCTATTGAAACGGAAAACTCACGATCTCTTCCGTTAAGGCAGAGTCGTAGTAAAAGGTCAGCGTCTTACCCGTCGGCTTTACGTGCGTCGTTGTTTTAAGCAAAGTGGGGTTACCCATCGCTGCCCGGTCTACGGCATCGAAAGCGAGCACGCCGTCCAGGCGCGTATAGACCTGGTTGATCTTGCGGCGTTGGGCCTCATTGCGAAAAGCCTCTGCCGCGTCTCGCGACAGCTTCCACTTGAGGGCCGGTATTGTCACCTCACCGCTGGCGTTCTCGTAAAACTGTATATCGACGTCAGCTGTTGATACGTTCTTTAAACCTCCTGCTGGTGGCTTCATGCGCGCGCCGCCCACGTTTCTGAACAGATACACACCTTCGTTGAAGTCGTAGCGTGGTATGGAAATCTGCCCCACCACCGTGACGTCAGGCGATACGCTGTTGGCGTAGGCCATTAGCTTGTCGAAGTATTTATCGAGGAAAACCTGGTACGCCGCGCGGAAACGGAACTCGTTGTAGCCTGCGCCCCAGACGGGCGTGATTCCGGAGATATCAAACGGTCTGGCACCGTAATAACGATCCAGCGGACAGGGTGCTTCTTCGACGCAAAACACTTCACGGTATGGCCCATCTGCCAGCGCGCCACGCGCCGCCCTTTCCACCAGCGGTGCCCAGGGGCGCATGAATGCATTGATTTTGTACGGCCGTTTACCCGACTCATAGACATTCTGCATATTTTCCCGGGTGAAGATGTCGCTGTTTTCTGCGAGGGTCAGCATGTCTATCCATTGCTGATGACCGATGCGTTGCACGTAGACGCCACGCATGCGGCGGTTGCGTTCAGCGATGCCCAGCTGATTCACAATGCGCGGGTCCATCAAGTTTTCCTGTATACCCATACGGTATCTACCGTCGATGGCGGTCACCGAGAAGCTGCGCATGTTTGCGCTGTCGGCAGGCACGATGGCCATCATGCTGCCTTCGGGTAACAGGGGCTCAACATTGGATGAACTGACGCGAGCGTTTTGCGCAAGCGCGGTCGTCGTCACAACTGAATAGGCTGCCAGCAAAACAAGCGCTGCCCCACATGCGCTGATCATGCGCTTGCTGATTAACGAACGAGTTCCTGCGTGTGATTCCATGATTCTCCCCTGAAAGCTTTTTTTTTAATACCTACTAGCGATAAAACGACGTCCACTGCCTATTACTATCGCGAAGGGTAACCCGTTCACGGTGTCAATGAGACGCTGCCCAGGGGTTTTTTCAGTGCCAGGTCCCGATAGAAAACCACCTCCGGGCTTTGCAGTTCATACAGCATAAAATAGCGGCTTTGCTGCAGGCTGGGTTCGGCCCACGCCATGTTGTACAACCTGGCCTGCAAGGTGAAGTACAGCAAGTCATTGCCGCGCTCCTCTTTCAAGTCATTGACCAGTGTTTCGGCATCGCCGGGCGCCATCTTGAGCACAACCCGCTCCGATGTCAGCCCTTTGTTGGGGATCTGCACGGCTGCGCCCGGGCGTTCGTGATAAAAGTAGCCCACATCGTTGCCGATACGGCCGCCGGCGGAATGCTGCGGCATGGCAATGTCAAAGGCAAAGCCGCCCTGTGCGAAGTCATATTCGGTAATGAGCACCCTGTCGACCAAAACTATCTCCGGCGACAAAGCTCTGGACCACGCGAGCAATGGCTGTAGATCGGTCGCAATATACTTTTCAATAGCATCGCGTACGGCGAACTCATCTTTGTTGCGCTGCCATTTTTTTGCAGCAGCGCCGGTGGGTGAAACACCAAAACGCATCACCTGGCGATACTGTGGGTCCCAGCACGAGGGCTTGTCCGTGCAGAAGTAATCCTTGAAAACGGGCGTGGTCGCAACGCTGTAAGCTATCGCGGACGCGTAACCCAGCGGCTGGAAGTATTGCAGCGCAGGTTGTTGTTTCACCGCATTGGGGTCCGGATCCAGCATCCATTCCTTTGTATAGAAGGGCTCGCCCCACTGAAACGCGAGTAACCCCAGATACAGCTCTTCTTCGTCCAGCAGCCGCTTCGCGACCTGTATCTTGGCCTGTCTTCGATCCCCTGGCTGCGGTCGCGTAGCCGAGTCGTAGTCGTCGAGCAGGCCGACGCGCAGTTTGCCCTGGTGGGTAGCAACGGTCAGGTCACGATAGCGTTCACTGTCAGGCGACTTGATAGTGGCCAGTGGACCAACGTCGAAAGACACATCGGCATAGTGGTCGGCAAGTTCGAAATACTCTGAGAATTTCGCTGCCGTTGTATCGTCAGCACTAATTGCGCCTGGAACAGCCACTAACAGGCTGGCGCAAAATCCCGGAACCCACTGCAAAAAAATTCTACGATTGAACAAAACTCACCCCGCTGACCGAGTTGCTGAATGGGTTTTTAGACTAATTGGCGAAGCCGCAGCAGGCAAGGGTATTGTCAGGTTAAATGGGCTGGTTTGTGGTGACGATACCTGCTGTCGCACCGTCATTGGGTTGAGTGGAGGGCCTTTGGGCCTCTGCTACCGCTGAGTCTGGCGTATCAGGTCTGGCAGAGCCTGCTGCCGAGAATCCTGGGCAGGAAAGTGTTTCACGACGCATTCCAGTTGGTCGCTCGCATCGGCAACATGCTGCCCTCGATCACCAGGCGCTGCATGCCAAACCCGCGGAGGCAATGATGGGTACTGTTGTGCCGACACGGTTTACCCAGGACGGCAAGTGCTATCAGGCAGACGTACTGGGCTGTATCGAGAGGCTGGAGGCCGGCCTCTGACTGTGGCTTGGCGCAGGGTTGATGCCGTTGTGAAGCTGCCGGTTTTAACACAGGCCTCAGCCGTCGCCGGGCCGTACTGCGCTATTCTGGGCGGTTAAGGCGCCAGTCGTAGTCGTAGTTGATACGTCCTTGCCAGCGCTCGAGTTGGGCGGCGAGCTCGGGTTCCGCATAGCGGGAAATCCACTGCAGCCGCGCGGGAACGTTTTCACCAAAATCGTCCCCATACCATTTAAAGATCGAACTCAGGGTTAGTGTGCCGTCGCTGACGTTTGCGCCACGGGGGTGGTTAATGAATTCACGGGCAGCGGCGTCGTACTGTTGTTCCAGTGTGCTGGCCCGGAAAGGCTCAGCGGCAAGGTTCGGGCAGCCCAGACTGGCACAATTGACCGCGAAATGGACGCGTGCATCTGCATATATCGGGCGCAAGATTCTGTGTTCGATGTCATTGAGCGTGAGTGCCACGCCGTCAATCTCCACCAGCTCCAAATCCCATGGCCCGGGTGTTAACCAGCCACTCTTGATTCTCCTGATGCTGGCGACGTCCGGATTTTCCAGTATGACCTTTACGGTAATCGCATTGTACAAATTGACCCAATAGGCCTGCTGCTGCAATGGTGTCAGCCGCGGAACAGGTAATGCCACAAGCGTATCGATATAACGCTGCAACTGCTGTCTATCTGCATCCGTTACCCTTGCATACGCAAAGCGGTTAATACCGCTGGGATGCTGGTCATCCAAATAGTTGCGCAACAGCCGGGCCCACGGGTCGTGGTCCACCTCTATGGTTGGTGAGTCGGCGGCGGGTCGCCAGCGTTCCCAGGCTTCGTCAGTAGAGAATATTGATGCCTGTGCTGCAGGCCAGGTACAAAGCGCTGACATCAGAACAGAGCAGAGAATAAAAAAACGGGGCTGGATTCGCATGGTATTGTGAGCACTCGATGGGCCATTAGTTCCCCCCGAACCGTTTGAAGGACACTACCAGGCAATGGCATGTCGTGACAGACGCAGGTAATTTCATGCAGCCAACGGTGACGACCCCGGCTGTCGGCGTGAGCAAATCAGGCTAATGGAGTAATTGCAGATTGAACCCGGCGCCATAAGTGCGGGGCCGGGCTGGCAGTTTGTGCAGTACACTGGGCTTATCCTGCCATTTACTGGCACAATGCGCGCTGTAAAAGACTTTACTCGGGAGTTTCGAACTGGATGACCGTATTACTGGTTTATCTTTTTATTGCCATTGGCATTTCGTTTATGTGTTCGGTGCTTGAAGCCGTGCTGTTATCGATAACACCGAGTTATGTTGAAAGGTTGAGCGCTGAGCGCCCGCGGTCCAGCCGCTTGATTCTGCGGGTAAAAAACAGGCTCGATGAGTCGCTGTCCAGTATATTGATCCTCAACACGTTCGCTCACACCATGGGCGCGGCGGGTGTTGGCGCCCAGGCTTCAAAAGTTTTTGGTGCCCAGTGGGAAACGCTGATAGCGGTACTGCTTACCCTGGCAATCCTGTATTTCTCCGAGATCATTCCCAAAACACTGGGAGCCACTTTCTGGCGCAGCCTGGCGGTGCCTTCGGCGTTCGTGATCACCTGGCTGGTGCGGCTGGTTTATCCCCTGGTGTGGCTGTCGACCCGGCTGACCAAGTTGTTCAGCAAGAATGCGCAGAACGAGATTACGCGCGAGGAGATCATTGCCCTGGCCTCGCTGGGCTACAAGGGCGGCGCTTTGATTTCTCACGAGAACGAATACCTTGCCAATCTGCTACGCCTGCGCGATGTGACGACAGGGCAGATACTCACACCGCGCACCGTGGTGCATATGCTGGATGAAAGCATGACGGTAAGGGAAGCGCTGGACAATCCAAAAACCCGTCAATTTACCCGTATCCCGACGTATGCCGGCAGCCCGGACAATGTCACCGGTAAGGTGATTCGTGTCGACCTGTTCGAGATGGAACGCCAGGGCCAGGGTGACAGGCCCATCGTCGAAACGCGGCGGGAGATCATTCGCGTGTCTGAGCAACTGCCGGTTCAGAAGCTGCTGGATCTGTTGATCAAACACCGTATTCACCTGGTGCTGGTGGAAGATGAGTTTGGTCAGACCTCCGGCATTGTCACGCTGGAGGATGCGATCGAAACCTTACTCGGCAGGGAGATCGTGGACGAAAGTGACCCTGTTACAGATATGCAGGAGTTGGCGCGTGAGAAGTATCGCAGCCGTTTACGGGAGGTCAAGCGGCAGGAGAAATCGCAGTAACCAGGCTTCATTGCGCGCCCCCGTTTTTCTGGACAACATCGGGACATCTACAGGGCCCTTTGAAGCCGATAACGCTTTGCCTGGCGCTTGTCGGCGCTCGCAGGACAATAAATCAGACCCTCGCAACTATTCAGCGCTTCGTGCTGCTACTCACACAATACCCGAGTACCATTGAGACTTTCTCCAGTTGCCCAGGATGTCTGTCATGAAATTTGCCTACCACGCCACCATGTGCCCGCCCGATCAGTACCTGCCTCTGGCGCTGGCCGCAGAGGAAGCCGGCTTCGATACCTTCACCTTTCCTGACAGCATCTGTTACCCGAAAGAGGGGTCAGACGTTTATCCTTACAATGACGATGGCACGCGTGAGTTTCTCGATGGCGTGCCTTTTCTGGAGCCCTTCGTGGCAATTCCCTACCTGGCAGCGCACACAAAAAAGCTGCGCTTCACCACGTCTGTCATAAAGCTTGCGGTACGTCAGCCGGCCATCGTGGCCAAGCAGCTCTCGACGCTGGGCGTGATGCTGGGAGACCGGTTCGGGTTTGGTGTGGGTATCAGCCCCTGGCCAGAGGATTTTCTGGCTTGCCAGATTCCGTGGGAAAAGCGTGGCAAGCGCATGGACGAGATGATGGAGATCGTTAACGGGCTGATGAGCGGTGAGTACTTCGGTTATGACGGTGAAATTTTCCAGATGGATCCGATCAAGCTATGTCCCGTGCCGGACCACCACATTCCCCTGTTGGTCGGCGGGCACGCCAAGCCAGCACTGCGGCGCGCCGCGAGGCTGGGCGATGGCTGGATATCTGCTGGCTCTTCACTGGATGAGCTGCGCGATATGATCAGCCAGATTGAAGCCTTCAAGAAGGATTATGACCGTGAGCATATCCCGTTTGAATACCATGCCATGACGGAGGCGGCCTATACGGTAGAGGGCCTGGGTGAGCTGCGTGATGCGGGCGTTACCGAGGTGATTATCGCGTTCCGAAACCCCTATGATGCACAGCCGGATACCCAAACGGTGGAAGAGAAAATCGGCATGATCAACTGGTATGCTGAAAATGTGATCAACCCTTTCAAGGCGAGCTGACGTAATGGCAAGAACCATTGATGCACTGGCGCTGGAAGTTCGCAAGGACGACTGGGCTGCTACGCGTATCGTCCGCGCCGATCTGGTCACTAGCCTTGCCGCCAACGAAGTGTTGTTCGAAATTGATCGTTTGGCGCTGACTTCCAACAATATCTCCTATGCCGCTTACGGTGATGAGCTGGGCTACTGGCGGTTTTTTCCTGCCGACGATGAGGGCTGGGGTAGGATTCCTGCCATGGGCTGGGCCTCTGTGGCGGCCTCTGCCCATCCGGATGTGAGGGTGGGCGAACGTGTCTGGGGCTTTTTTCCGATGGCGACGCATCTGAAAGTTCTGGCGGGTAATGTCAGCGCCGGGCATTTCCAGGATATTTCTGCTCACCGTGCTGATCTCGCGCCGATCTATTCCCGATTTGATCGGGCGGTGGCCAATCCAATATACGAGGAAGCCCGCGAGGATCAGGATAGCCTGCTGCGCGGCCTGTTTATGACGTCCTGGCTGGTGCACGATTTTCTGACGGTCAACGATTCGTTTGGTGCCAATGGCTGTGTTATCACCAGCGCGTCCAGCAAGACCAGTATCGCCCTGGCCCACTGCGTAAAGGCGTCAGGGAAATTGCTGTCTATCGGCGTTACTTCGGCCCGCAACGTGGCGTTCTGCAAGGGCCTGGATTGCTACGATACGGTGCTGACTTACGATCAGGTTGATCAACTGCCAGCGGGTGAACCGGTGGTGCTGGTGGATATGGCAGGCAGTGCTGCGGTCCTGTCTGCGTTGCACCACCACTATGGCGACAACATGAAATACTCCTGCAGGATAGGCGCCACGCATATTGATCAGATGGGTGCCGTTGACGGGCTGCCCGGCGCAACCCCTGAATTCTTTTTCGCGCCCTCGCACGTGCAGACACGCTCCAGGGAGATTGGCGCGGAGAATCTCATGATGCAGTTGGGGGCCGGCTATGTCGGCTTCAGGCTATTCTGTGATGGGTGGCTGCAGGTTGAGCGTCATTATGGCGCTGCCGCAAGCGAGGCTGCCTATCAGCAGGTGCTCGCCGGTACGGTTGATCCCAGCTCAGGGCAGATTATTTCCCTGTGGGAAAACGCGGGTGACTGATGCCTTTATCTGGCAACAAGTGAGTGTGTTGGCGTGTTCGTCAAGGCAGGCCGGTACTAGAAGATCATCACCAGCAAGACAATAATGGCAGCCGTCCAGCCAACAAATTTGTACAGGCCCTGCCGGGTAATGCCGCTGCTTCGGGTCTGTTTTTCTTCCATCGCCAACCGCGCCATGAGCGCATCAACATCGCCACGGCCAACCCGCTCCGGTTTTGGTGTGGCGTGCTGAGCGGCATAATCAACAGTGCTTCCCTGGGTTTGCGCGGTCGCCGCTCGTTGAGCCGCTGCCGCCTGCGCGCGCTGCTCCTGTTGCCGGATCGCCTCCAGTACGTCCAGCAACTGATCTCGATCAGCGCCGGCGAGTTTTCCCAGGCTGGCGGGGTCATCCGCTCTGAGTTGGTAGGTGTTGCCGTTGATAACGAAGGTGATCGCTTTTTGCATGACTGTCGTCCGCTGCCCCTGAAAACACGTTCTGCCGGACGTTATGCCAGGCCCGGGTGAGGAATTCTACCATTGCTGTCTGACACGCTGGCGTAGCTGACCTCAAAGGACTCGCTGCCTGGTCGCCCCCACCAGCAATTGCCTGCATCCAGGTGCAGTTGCCAGTGTTCCTGAGTGGGCTCTGTGTTCCGGCTTACTGCCTGCGGGTCTATGACGGCGCAATTGATACCGTCTTCGGCGCGCGCGGACCAGAACCATATCGCGCCGCTCTCCAGTTCGCGCAGTGCCTGCCCGACGGCTTGCGAGAAACGGTAGCTGGCTGGATCAGACAGCTTGTCACGCCAACGGTCTGCGCGTGTGTGGGTCAGGTTGCTGCCGCGCGGGTGCGCCACTTTGAACTGCAAGGCTGTTCGACTGTCTGTGATGCGATTGAGTGGCCCCAGTTCCACAGGCCCTGATCGAAACAGCCACAGATACACGGCGGATTCGGTAAGCGCGGTGTGCCGCTCGCGTGAGCCATAGAGAATGCCCGGTTGTTGCGCAGACCCAAACCGGGAACCGTGACGCAGGGGCGGATAGCGAAAGGGTGTTTTCAATAACCAGTGCAGGTGCCTGGTGCCTGGCATATAGGCGGGTTTGTTGCCGTCCAGCAATTCCTCCAGCCGCGATTGCTCTTCTGCCGATTGCGTAATCCGGCGTGTGGCCGCCTGTTCCTGGTTTTCGACGACGCGCCATAGCGCATCGCGCTCAGGCGTGTTAACCAGCAGAGCCTTCGGAATCAAACCCGGCCACGCATGGCATCAAGATAAACGTTGACCTCAGCAAGCCCCTGGTAAGACTCCAGTAGCGTGATGGGAGCTTGCGCATTCAAGTGCCGGTTGGGTGTGCGCATCCAGTGCCGCATTTGCTCGCGATCACCGCCGAGAATGGCAAATAATGCGCGATACACGCGGATCAAACCCAGTGACAGTTCCTGGTTCTTGCTGGCGCTGATCGCCGCGGAGCCGCGGGAATAGTTTTTCATGGCGGATTCGCTGACGCCGATGACACGGCTGATCTGGCTCAGTGTCATGCCCAGCTCACGGCCGGCTTCCAGTAAGGCATCGGTGACCAGTTCCGCGTCTGTACGTTGCGCCAGTGCATTAGCCATTGCTGGGCTCCCTATGTGATCAGATAGTGCAATAATAGACTATTTATAAGTAAAGGTCTACATGTAGACTATCTGCTGGGTAAAACTTCCTGGCGAATGCTGAGCGGGTAACCAGATCAGGCAATGAGGCTGACGAACCACAACAGGACCTGGACTGACACCCAGATAATACCCAGTGACCAGATGATCAGAAATGCAAAGAGCGAGGCCAGCAAAGCCTTGCTGGAGCGGCGGGTGGCATCGGGTTGATCCAGGTAGCGGTCGAGCAGGGCCACGTTGCGCTGATTCGCTTTGAACACGATATCAAACAGGTCACCGGCAAACGGTATCCAGCCGATGATCGTTTCCAGCAGTACGTTACCGATCATGCGGATGACCACGCTGGCCGGTGCGCCCGCGCGCGTGCCCTCAACCACGATGTAGCCGGACATGATCGCACCAATGGCATCGCCCAGGCCGGGAATAAGGCCAATGATACCGTCCAGGCCAATGCTATAGCCGCCCGGGAGTGGTATTGCGCTATCGGTGAGCCACGCCAGTCTCTGCAGGCGGCGTTTAAGTGCTCGGTTCTGGTCTGCTGTTGGTGGTGGAGTCCTGGCGTTTTTTGTCATGGCTTGCAGTGGTGTTGTGGCGCTATGGTGGTGAGGTTCTGGTATATCAAACCTGAAAAACTGCGGGTCCGCCAGTCCCTTGCCTGTTTTACTGCCCGCAGTAGCCTCGCTGCACGTTGCAGTACGTCCCTGATCCAAACCCGTTAAATGCGGTTGCCGTTGCCGAGCCATAGGCCCCGAGCAGGCCGAACTCTATGATGTCACCCTCGACCAGGGCGCCCGGTAGTGCAATGTCACGCGGTAGCCGGTCAACCGGATCGCAGGTGGGGCCAAAAATGCGATAGTGCTGCGGGTTCCCCGTGTAGGGCATGCCTTGGCGCCAGACGCGCGCGGGTAGCTGCAGGTCCACCAGCGATTGCTCCTGCATGCCGCCATACAAACCATCGTTAATGAACACCGTCTGCTGGTCTTGTCGGACATGGACAACGCTCACCAGCAACGAGGTTGAAGGTGCAACCATCGCGCGGCCGGGTTCACACATCAGGGGAACCGGTTCACTGAAGGAGTGATCGCGTGCCTGGCGCAGGTGGTCGAAATAATCAACCAGTGAGGGGGCTGCAGTATTGCGGTAGTACTCGGGAAAGCCTCCCCCCACATTGATTTGCGCGATGGGTACCTGTGCCTCTGCCATGATATCGGCGGCCACTTTCAGGTAACGTGAATAGGCAGCCGGGTCAGTGCACTGCGAACCGGGGTGGAAGGTGAGTGCCGCACGAGCTCCGGCCCGGTTGATCGCGCGCAGCAGCGCAACGGCCTCGCGCGGGTGGCAGCCGAACTTGCTGCCAAAGTCATAGCTGGCGTTCTGGTGCGCCAGTTTAAAACGCACTGAATACATGACCTCAGGATCACTGTCTGTCGCTTGCAGGATCTTTTCCAGCTCAGATTGCTCATCGAGCGCGTATGAGCGAACGCCATAGCGCTGGTAGGCCTCTTTCACCGCTGCGCGCGCTTTCACCGGGTTGTTAAAATGCAACCGTGCACCGGGAGCCAGTGCATGAACGGAGGCAATCTCGCTGATAGAGGCAACATCAAAATGTGTTATCCCGGCACTGAGCAATGTCCTCAGCACACGCGGTTCCGGGTTGGCTTTGACTGCGTAACTTACCTTGCCGCAAAACTGTGTCAGAAACTGCTGCGCACGCTCTGCCAGCGCCTGACGGCAGAACAGGTAAAGCGGCTCGGCCGGTTGCAGGCGAGCGAGCACGTCGGCAGTGTCTGCGTACTGCAGCAGGTCGTCGTGATGCTGCATGCGTGAGGCGTTACTGGAGGTCATGTTCGGTTTTCCTGAAAATTTGATCCAGTGTAGCGAATGACCTTGTTGTCAAAATAGCGCCAAAAGTGGCCGAATTGATCAATATTATGCCAATATGGTGATTCTGATTGGTCAGAATGGTTAGTGTATGGAGATCACACAGAACGACAGGCGTTTGATAAGTGCTCTGCAGCAGGATGCACGGCAATCGGTTAGCACACTGGCCCGCGCCCTGAACCTGTCCCGCACCACGGTGCAGAAGCGCCTGCAAAAACTGGAAGCCTGCGGTGTGATTGCCGGTTACAGCGTACGACTCAGTGATGCGTATCAATCTTCAACACTGCAGGTCTATGTTAATCTCGTGGTGACGCCTCGCTGCAGCAGCAAGGTTGCGGCGGCGCTGGAACGTATGGCCCAGGTTGAAGCGCTTTACTCGGTGAGCGGCAAGATCGACCTTGTGTGTATTTTGCGTGTGGCCTCGCCGGGTGCACTGGATGCTGTGCTGGACCAGATCGGGGCGCTTGAGGGCGTGGAGGATACCGAGTCAGCCATTGTGCTCACCACCCGGCTGGACCGGCGCTGAACCATTCATTGCAACCCTGTCTGTAAACCAGCAGCGGGAGAACTGCCGATCTGATGGCGTCCCTTTTAGCTAACAGCCCGTTGTTCGTATCTATTGTGGTGTTTGCTTGCGCCGCTGCCGTCATTGGTTTTTTTGGTATACGAATGACGCACCTTGCCCGCGATGTTGCCGCTTACACGAAACTGGGCGAGGCGTTTACCGGTGCCCTGTTCATCGGTGCAACGAACTCGTTATCAGGGATGATGGCATCAGGCACCGCGGCGTGGAAAGGTGAGGCCAGTCTCGCGGTGAGCAACTCGCTGGGAGGTATTGCGGCGCAAACCCTGTTCCTGGTTCTGGGAGACTTCCTGTACCGTAAAAACAATCTTGAATACGCTGCAGCCTCCGTGGGCAATTTGATGATGTGCGCACAGCTGCTGTTGTTGATGTGTATCCTGGCCATTGCCTTTACGCTGCCACAGGCGAGTTTCTGGTCGATACACCCGGCATCGCTGGTGCTGTTGGCAACGTATTTCTTCACCATGAAATTACTGATTGATGCGCATGACCATCCGATGTGGCTGCCGCGAATGTCCCGCGGTACCGTACAGGAAGGGCAATCGCCGGCGGGCGCAGGTCGCTCCATCATCGTTGGAAAGCCGTTGTTTTTGCAGTTCGCCCTGTGTGCGGTAGTCGTTGCAACGGCAGGGTGGATGATGTCTGCGGCTGGCATTGTGATCTTGCGCGATACCGGGCTGTCGGCAGGTATTGTCGGTGGTCTGTTTATCGCTGTCGCTACCTCGCTGCCAGAACTGGTGGTGGCGGTAACCGCCATTCGTATGGGCGCCCTCACGCTGGCGGTCGGCGATATTGTGGGTGGCAGCGCCTTCGATATGCTGTTTGTGGCGCTGGCAGATGTACTGTATCGCGACGGCTCTATTTATGTTGCGATCGGGCAGGCCGATAAAATCTGGCTGGGCAGCACGATGCTGATGACGGCGGTTTTACTGATGGGACTCCTGTATCGCGAGCGCAAGGGAATCGCCAACATTGGTCTGGAAAGCGTTGTTATCCTGCTGGTTTATGTACTAACGGTTGCCTACCTGGGGTTCAGCTGACAGAGACTTCATTTTCACAGGCGCCAGTAGCAATGCTGATACCGCCAGCACTCCGGTGTAGATCCACAGACACAGTGTGTAGTTGCCTTGCATATCGTACAGGCGGCCGATCAGTGCGTAAGCGGGCATAATCAGCAGCGTTGTTATCGGGAACATCAAGCCCATCGCGCGGCCATAGCTTTGCACCCCGAAGATGTGCGCCACCATCGCATTCCATACGGGTAACAGTCCGCCTGTGGCCAGCCCCATGGCAATGGCCGCCAACAGCATGACGGGGTAGGCCGGTTGGCTGGCAAATATCAGGAACGCGATTGCGACAAGCCCCTGCGACAGCGCGATGCCCAGTTTAAGGCTGAAGCGGTCGGCGCCCATACCAAAGAGGATTTTTCCGACGAGTCCGGCTATGGCCAGTGCCATGATCAATGACGAAGCCTGCACAGCGCTTTTACCCAGGCCCAGCGCATAGGGCGACAGGTTGGCCATGAAGGACGAGAACACCGCAACCAACAGGCCGATGCCGATGGCAATCAACCAGAATGCCGGTTGGCGCGCAATGGTTTTCATGTCCAGGCCTTCGGGTGTTTCCGCCACGCTGCCGTTGTTTGCCCCGGTGCCACCCTCGGGCTCCAGGCCTTTGTCGTGAGGCCTGCCGTGTACGTTGAACCAGACAAAGGGGGTTACCAAAAGCAGTGTGACCAGTGAAAAGTTCTCCAACGTCGAGCGCCAATCTCCTGTCTCCAGCCACCAGGTGGTGAGCGCAGGCAGCACCATGCCCCCGATAGAGGTGCCAATCGTCGCAATACCCAGTGCCTTGCCGCGGCTGGCAACAAACCAGCGCGATACGGCGGCGCTGCCGGGCATGGAGCCGGCAAAGCTGTTTCCCAGACACATGGTGGCTGCAAAAACCAGTGTGAATTGCGTGATGCTAGTGGCCTGCGCCATCCACCAGAAGCCGCCGGCAACGATCAGGCAGCCAACGCTCATCAGGTTTCTCACCGAGTAGCGATCTACCAGGATGCCGGTGATGGGGCTGACCAGCAGGCCGCCGAAAGTGCCCAGCGTCAGGCCGTACATTACCTGTTCCAGGCTGGCATCAAAGGCGTCACGTATCGGCGTTACCAGCAGGGTGAAGGAGTAGGTAAAAAACCCCACGATAAGCAGCATTGATACGAAACTGCCTGCAACTACACGCCAACCGAAGAACATCGCCTTGCCTTTATCATTTTATCGACAGCGATGTTAGCAGCTGTGCGAATAATTGCGTTAACGACAGCTTTCAACTTTGCCTACATTTGGCGTCAGCGGTAATAAAAATCAGCCTGGGCCGATGTGGGCTGGTGTGGCGGGGCCGTTGTCGCGGGGGCCTGGCAAGACTATGATGACGCTTTGAATGAATAGTGAACAATCAATGATTTCTGAAGCGCAAGATTTTTTGCACGAGACCGAAGCACTCTACCGCCTGGTGACAGAACATGGTGACGGCGCTTTGCAGCAACAAACCCGATTCAAGGACTGGACGGTGGAAGACATCATCCGGCACCTGCATGTGTGGAACACCATGGCGCATTTGTCTTTGATTGATGAGTCGCGCTTTAACGCAGCGTTTCAGCAACTGGTCAGCGGATTGTCGGGGGACGGCGGTTTGCGTGTACCTGAACGACAGTACATGGGAGAGCTGGGTGGGAATGCGTTGCTGCAACGCTGGATAGAATATGCCAGGGAGCTGGCCGCGGCTTTCATGGCTGCCGATCCGGAGCAGCGACTACCGTGGGCAGGGCCTCCCATGAGTGCTCAATCAAGCATTGTGGCCCGCTTGATGGAAACCTGGTCTCACGCGCAGGCGGTGTATGACGTTCTGGGTGTCGAGCGCGAGGAGGGTGATCATATTCGCGGCATTGCAGAGTTGGGGGTTCGCACCTACCGTTGGACCTTTGCCAACCGACAGGAAGAGGCACCCGCGCCGAAACCGTATGTCATTCTGCGAGCTCCGTCAGGGGCGCAGTGGACGTGGAACGAGCCCAGTGACAGTGAACGGGTTGAGGGCGAGGCCCACGAGTTTTGCCAGGTAGTGACGCAAACCCGCAATATCGCTGATACGTCGCTTCAGGTAAGCGGTGCTAACGCGCAGCGCTGGATGTCGATTGCCCAGTGTTTTGCCGGTCCGGCGGAGAATCCTCCTGCGCCGGGTGAGCGGGCGATTTCGGACTAGCAGACTATTGCATCAACTGGCCCTGTCGTCGTTGCGATGGATCGATCAGTGGCTATACTCGCTATCAGGGTTACAGAAAATCAACTCCAGCACTGGGTAAGTGTCACCGTATAAGGACTGAATAATGGATATCGTTGAATCATTGCGAGCCCTGGTGGGCGATAAGGCTGTGCTGGATGCGCAAGAGGTGGCGGAGCGCTCCGCCGGTGTGTGGCGCCCTGATAATCTGCAGGCAGCAGCATTGGTGCGCCCTAAAACGACCGAAGAGGTTTCCCGGGTATTGCGTTGGTGCAACGAAAACGAAGTGGCTGTCGTCACGCATGGCGGCTTGACCGGGCTGGTGCATGGCGCAGATGCAGCGCCGACAGAGGTCATCCTGTCACTGGAGCTGATGCGCAATATCGAAGAAATCAACCCGGTACAGCGCACAGCAACGGTGCAGGCCGGTGTGACGCTGCAAGCCCTGCAGGAAGCGGTGGAGGAGCAGCACATGATTTTCCCGCTGGATCTGGGTGCGCGCGGCACCGCAACCATGGGTGGTACCGCTGCTACCAATGCCGGCGGCAATAGAGTCATTCGTTATGGCATGGTGCGCGACATGATACTCGGGCTGGAAGTCGTGCTGGCTGACGGCACCGTGTTGACCTCGCTTAATCACCTGATCAAGAACAATGCGGGATATGACCTGCGCCAGCTGTTCATTGGCTCCGAGGGTACGCTGGGTGTGATCACACGGCTGGTGCTGCGGCTCAGGGAAGAGCCGGTCACGCGCAATATGGCGTTTGTCGGCCTGGAGAGTTTTACCCAGGTCAGCGCATTCCTCAAGCACATGGATCGCGCCCTGGGCGGAACGCTGTCTGCGTTTGAAGCCATGTGGCATGACTTCTATCAACTCGTTACGTCTCCCCCCGCGCAGGGTAAACCGCCGATTTCGCAGGAGTACCCGTTTTACGTGCTGGTGGAAAGCCAGGGCGCTGATCGCGAGCTGGATACAGACCGCTTCAACAAGGCAATGGAATCTGCTTACGAAGCCGGATTAATCGTCGATGCGGCGATCTCACAATCCGAGGCAGACTGCGAATCTTTCTGGGCGCTGCGTGATGACGTCGAACAGGTCATGCATCTGGGCATTCCCATGATTTTTGATATCTCGCTGCCGATTGAAGAAATGGAAGCGTATATCGACGGTTTGCGTGTAGCGCTTGATGCCAGTATTGATGACAACAGGCTGTGGGTATTTGGCCATCTGGGCGACGGCAATTTACACGTCGCTGTGATGGTGCCGACCGATGATTACCTGAGACTGCGGCCAGAGGTCGAGGCTATGGTGTACGAGCCACTGCGCAGTTTTAGCGGTTCCGTATCAGCAGAACACGGCATTGGACTGGAGAAAAAGCCCTATCTGGACGTCAGTCGCTCTCCCGTCGAACTGGCAGTGATGCGCACTATCAAACAGTCGCTGGACACCAGGGGTATATTGAATCCCGGTAAAATATTCTAGCACCGGCTCTTGGCCAGCATTGCCTGTGCGGGCGCTGCCTGCACAGGTAGTCCGCCGGAGGATTTGGCGCCTCTGGTGCAAGTAGTTGAGCTGTCTCGCTTCTCTCTTTCCCTATAATTCGTTGTTGCTACGCGCTGGACAAAACGCGCTGACAGCCTCGCCGTTTTTCCCAACGTAAAAGCGCCGTCCGGGTTAGCGCCGGGCGCATCGGTATATGCCAGAAAGTGTGCGAGAAAGAGCACAGGAGAGAGCAGCAGCATGAATTTCGAATTCTCGGAAGAACAGCGTTTCATCGGTGATCAGGCCAGGACGTTTTTGTCGCGCGAATGCACGCCGGCTGTCGTGCGCCGGATACTCGATGGCCAGGACTCGTTTGACGCCCGGCTGTGGCAGCAGATCATCAGCCTTGGCTGGACAGGTATCACCATTCCCGAAAACTTTGGCGGTACCGGGCTGGGTTATCTGGAGCTGTGTCTGGTTGCTCAGGAGTTGGGTCGGGCAGTGGCGCCTGTGCCGTTCTCATCAAGCGCGTACCTGGGCACTGAGGCGATCCTGAGGTTTGGCTCATCGGCGCAGCAGCACGACTACCTCCCGCGCCTGGCCAGTGGCGAATCGATCGGTACGCTGGCAATCGCCGAGGGCCCTGGCCACCAGCAGTTTGGTGCGAGGGTGTCAGGCGATCGTTTGTCTGGCGAAAAATACCCGGTTGCGGATGGCGACGTCGCCCACTTTGCGGTGGTCAGTGCGACCAACGAACAGGGTGAAACGGCGCTCTACCTCGCAGATTTGACCGGCAGCGGTGTGCAGCGCAAACCGCTGCACACCATGGACCCCAGCCGTTCACAGGCACAGCTCACGTTCGACGCGTGTCCGGTTGAGCCGTTGGGTGGCGGCGATAACGGGCAGCAGCAGCTGGCCCGGTTGCTGGATCGTGCAGCGGTGCTTATCGCCTTCGAACAGGTAGGTGGTGCCCAGGCGGCGCTGGACATGGGGGTTGCCTATACCCGTGAGCGCTATGCGTTTGGTCGCCCGGTAGCATCGTTCCAGGCGATCAAACACAAGTTTGCCGATATGTATGTGTCTCTCGAACTCGCTCGTGCTAACGCGTATTACGGCGCCTGGGCCCTGGCCACAGATGCGCCTGATCTGCCGCTGGCAGCGGCGACTGCCAGAGTCAGTGCCACCGACGCCTACTACCAGATCAGCAAAGAGAATATACAGGTACATGGCGGCATGGGATTCACCTGGGAGTTCGATTGCCATTTGCACTATCGCCGCGCACAGTTTTTGTCGGGGGTGCTCAATACCCAGACCTACTGGAAGAAAGCCGTTGCAGAACGTTTGCTGAACGCCGCCTGAGGAGACGACACAATGGATTTTGAAGACAGCACAGAGCAAGCGCAATTTCGGGCTGAGGTTCGATCCTGGTTGCAACAAAACGCGCCACGTCGCACAGATAAGCTGCTGCGTGGCATGGAGGGTGATGCGGCCTTCGATGAAGCAAAAGCCTGGTACAAGAAAAAAGCGGAAGCCGGTTATGGGAGTATGTCCTGGCCGAAGGAATACGGCGGTGCCGGCCTGACCTCATTGCATGAGGTGATCTGGTCCCAGGAAGTGGAGAACTTTGAAACGCGTGAGGGCTATTTTGTCATCGGCATTGGCAACTGCGGTCCGGCCATCATGCATTATGCCAGTGAGGAAGAAAAACGCGTTTTGTTACCACGTATGGCCAGTGCCGAGGACGTCTGGTGTCAGTTATTCAGTGAACCCGGTGCGGGCTCCGATGTTGCGGGGCTGCGCACACGAGCAGAGCCAGACGGCGACAACTGGCTGCTGAACGGCCAGAAAATCTGGACTTCGGGTGCGCAGTATTCAGACTATGGCGTAGTGCTCGCGCGCACTGATCCCACTGTTTCGAAATACCGCGGTTTAACACTGTTCATGATCGACATGCGCCAACCCGGCGTGGAAGTGCGGCCTATTCGACAGATGGACGGCGGCCAGTCGTTCAATGAGGTGTTTTTCAACAATGCGGTCATCCCGGACAGCTACCGTCTGGGGGATGTGGGCGGCGGCTGGTCGGGTGCGCTGACGGTGCTGATGAGCGAGCGCCTTGCGATCAGCGGTATTCAGCCAACCGGGTTTCCGCAGTTTCTCGACACCATTAAATCGCTCGAAATCGATGGTGCGCCACTGGCCGATGACCCCATTGTGCGTGACAGGCTCGCCACCTGGTATACCCAGTATGCTGGCCTCCAAGCGGCCAACAAGCGCATGATAACGGCGGTAGCGCAAGGTGGCATAGCCGGTGCAGAAGCCTCTATGGGAAAACTGATTGGCGCGGTTATGAATCAGGAGATTGCCAATTTTACCTGTCAGCTATTGGGGCAGGCAGGCATCGTTCAGGAACCCTCGATCAGCCCGCAGCAGATGCACTTCCAGCAGGCGGTTCTGTTTTCACCAGGTATTCGCCTGGCCGGCGGTACCGACGAGGTGATGCGCAATATTATTGCGGAGCAGGTGCTGGGCCTGCCGCAGGAGCAGCGTGCCGACAAGGGTATGGCTTTTCAGGATATTCCCACGGGCTCTTCCTGATCGTCTTCGGGTTGCGGCGGTGCTATTGTTACTGCAAGGGCTGCAACAACAATGTAGGCAGTCGTTTATTGTTCACGGAAGAATTTATCGCGAGCCGTTATGCCTGAAATCACATTGACACCCGTTGACTACAGTAATCCACAGCAAGCTGCCGATCTGGTGGCGTTGATGGACGCCTATGCCAACGACCCTATGGGCGGTGGCAAAGCGCTTTCTGCCGACGTCAAACAACGCCTCCCCAAAGAGCTGGCGCAACGTCCCCATGCGTTCAGCGTACTGTGTTACGTGGATGAGCAGCCAGCAGCGCTGATCAATTGCTTTGAGGCGTTTTCGACTTTTCGTGCACGACCGCTGGTCAATATCCATGACGTGATCGTTGCCAGCCCTTTTCGGGGACTGGGCCTGAGTCACCGCCTGCTGCGTGCCGTCGAGGATATCGCGCGACAAAGAGGCTGCTGCAAGCTGACCCTGGAGGTGCTTGAAGGCAATACGGTTGCCCAGCATTCCTATCGTAACTTTGGTTTTTCAGGCTATGAACTGGACCCGGCCATGGGCAGGGCGATTTTCTGGCAAAAAGAGCTGGACTGACAAGTGGTGGCGGGTGAGTCGGCTCTGCCGCAATTATTACAAAAGCTCGCACCTGAGTTCATTGGGGGAGAGTTTGTTTTCTGCAGTGTGGCGGAGGCCAGCTACGGTGATTATGTATCACTATCCCCGCTGGCCGCTTTTCAGGAGCGCGAGGGCTTGACCCTGGTGATGCAACGCACGGCGGCCGATGAGGCAGGGCTGGTCTATGCCGGTGTTTTTCGCGGCATTACGCTGGGAGTGCATTCCAGTCTGGAAGCCGTGGGCCTGACGGCGGCAGTGGCGCAGTGCCTGGCGGGGCAGGGCATCAGTGCGAATGTAATCGCGGCGTACTATCATGATCATGTTTTTGTGCCCACATCGCATGCGGAACAGGCAATGTTGGCGCTGCGAGAACTGGTGCGTTCAGGCAGCCGTGATCAGTCATAGAGCCACAGGAAAAACAATAAATAACAGCAGGGCAGGCAGCGCTCGATAATTCATGGCCTGCCATGGTTTGCCGGTAGTCAAAAGGTGGATACATTATGCGGCGTAATATTCTGTTGTCGATACTGATTGGCGGTGTTGCTGTCATTGTGGCACTGGTGGCGTACAGCCTGATGGTGTATTCGGCACCACCGGTAAATGCAGATTGGGAGGTTCTGCCGCCTGAAACGATTCCCGACGGTGCCGTCACCGTGCGATTTTCCGGCACCTCGACCCTGCTGTTCAACGATGGCCAAACCCAGTGGATGGTAGATGGCTGGTTCAGTCGCCCCGGTCCCGTGCGTTTGCTGCTGGGGCGCATCGCACCTGATCGTGAAGCGATCGAACGCGGCCTGCAGGCGAACGAAGTCACCTCACTGGCCGCGGTATTCCCGGTGCACTCACACTATGATCACGCCATGGATGCGCCGGAGGTGGCGCGTCTCACCGGGGCCCTTTTGCTGGGCTCTGAGTCGACGGCGAATATCGGCCGCGGGTGGGGTTTACCCGAGGCGCAGATTCAGGTGGTGCATGATCGAGAGCCGGTTGCCGTGGGCGACTTTGTGATTACGCCCATAGAGTCGCGGCATTTCCAGTTCCCCGATCCTGCGATGCGTGAACGCGCACTGGGTGACCCGCACATCAGCGAGCCACTGTATCCGCCGGTCAGTGCCTTCGATTATCGACTGGGCAAAGCCTACGTGTTGCATGTGAGTCACCCGCGCGGCAGCTGGTTGATAGTCGGTAGTGCCGGTTATGTAGAAGGAGCGCTGCAAGGTATAAACGCAGACGTGGTGTTTCTGGGTGTCGGTGGCCTGGGTTCACAAACGGCTGACTACCGCGAAGGTCTTTGGCGCGAAACCGTGGCGGCGGTGTCTCCCCAGCGTGTGATCCCTATCCATTTCGATAGCCTTACTGCGCCGGTGGAAGGCCCTTTCCGGGGGCCGGTTAAAGTGATGGGTTTTGTCTCGGGCGGATTGGAAAATACGCGGGTGTTTCTGGAGCAGAAGGCGGCAGATAACCCGCAGTTGCTGTTCCAGACCCTGCCGCGCTTTGAGCAGGTTGTACTATTTGACTGATCCTTTCTTTCGGCGTGCAAAGTATCAGGCAAAAATACCCTGTATGTACCAGCACTGCGCGAGACGATCATAGAACACCCAGTAAGGTTGCCCGTCGCGCGCTCTGGCAATGTAGTAATCGCGGCTGACGGCTTCACGCCACCAGTTGTCTTCAATTCTTTCAGGGCCGTACAGCAGGGTTAATGCGCCGTGCCAGTAGAGTGTGCCGTGTTGTTGCCGCAGCGGTTGTGGCTGGGGCATGAGCCAGAAAGGGCGCTGCTTGCAATGTGTGGTGACGTCAATTTTGCTGGCTGGCACCTCGTTGCCCAGTTGTAACGCAAGCTCTGGCAGGTGCTCATCACGGCAACCGACTTTTGCCACGGCCTGCAGGCCGAGGCGGCCGCGCAGCCTGTCCAGCAGGCTGGCCAGGGGCTCGCGCTGGTTGTGCGGGCTGAATAAATCAATACTCTCTGCTTGCCCCGCGCTCAGTTGTTCGCACTGTAATGACAGGCCTTCCACGCTGGATTTCAACTGCAGCTGCTCGAAGCGCAGGCAGGTGAGCTGGTACCAGCTCTTCCAGTCACTGTGGCTGGTGCTACTGCTGATCTGTATTTGTTGCAACTGATGATCAATGCCAGCCAGTTGCCAGGTGATCATGTTGGTTTGTAACTGTGTATTACGCAGGAAGCGGCACAGGGACTGCAGCAGAATCTGTACCGCAGGCAGCAGTTCGTCGTTGATTTTCACCTCATAGCCAAACCAGTATTCATCATTGAATACGGGGGGTGGCAGGTAATCTGCCTGTAAGTCCTGCTGCTGGCCCAGGACCTGTTGCAGGAACCGGGTAAAGGTTTTTCCGCAACGCCGGCTGAGTGCAGCCTGCGGCAATGCCAGCAGATCACCGAAGGTATGCAAACCCGCCCGCCGCAGTGAATCGACTTCCTTGGGGAAATCCTGCAACAGTTCCAGAGGCAGAGGGGCAAGGCGTTGCTCCAGAGGCTGTTCCATTGCGGTTGCTGCGGCGCCGTCTGAAAATGACAGCAGCCAGGCCGCCTTGGGGGTGGCGGCCAGACCGTATGCAGCGCGATAACCGCGGCTACTGATACCCGCTTCGACTTCTGTCAACAGCGCATCCAGCCCGTGGAACAGGGTAAGACAGCCGCCGATCTCCAGCTGCAGGCAGTCTTTGCGCCAGGTGTGCAATGCGGGAGTTATACTGTAAGCCCAGCAGCACAGCTGTTGCAGGCAGCGTTGTTCGGCCTCTTCATCACGCTCCAGCAACTGCACTGGCATGGTGCCTGCCAGCGCGCGCACGGTGGCGCTGCTCATGCCAGGGCTGATACCGATTTCTACTGCAGAATCGTTGGCGCTGATAACCCGGTGTTTGGCAATCACCACTACAGCCTGTGTTTCTGTGCGCTCCAGACACTGCAGGGGTAACTGCCCAAAGCGCAGGCATAGCCAAAGGCTCACGTTGTAACTCCAATGGAAGCGGCGTTTTTTACTGCGGGCAGTATCCCCATTATCGATAATAAGCTGTACATATATACAGTATCTGAAAAAGCGCGAATGCTGTCCAGTCGTCGAGGTGGCAATACTGGAAATTTCCCACCTGTTACGGGATCATGCGCGCCATTATGTTGTGGTGCGCAAAGTTGCCGTTAGTTTTGGCGCCTCGTGCCAATAAATTGATTGAGAAGAGAGGTTTGTATGTTGCAATCAGCATTGAAAACAGCCGCTACAATCAGCCTTGCAAGTTGCTTGTTGCTGGGTTGTTCCAGTGATGAGCCTGCCGGGACAGAGCCGGCGAGCAGTTCAGTGACCGAGGCGGCAACAACAGTGTCCGGGGTGAACGAGGCCAGTGAAAGTGAGCGCTTTCATGTCTTTCTGGAAGAAAACTATGCGGTAGACATGGCCCGCAATCCTTTTACGGCCAGTTACCGTGGTAACAAGCTCAATCACGGGCAGTGGGATTCTGTCGCTGAAATGCACCAGCAGGCAACGCGCGAAATTAACGCAGCGCGATTACAGCAGCTGCAGCAGTTTGATCGCAGCGCAATGAATGAAACGGACCAGCTTTCGTACGATCTGTACCAGCTCGACCTTGAACGCCAGCTGGCCAGCGATGATTTTCGTCATCACCACTTCGTCATCAACCAGTTCTGGGGACCGCATACCAGTGCTCCCAGCAACCTTATCAACATACACAGCGTTGGTAATATTGCCGACGCCGAGGCGTATATCAGCCGATTGCAGAATATCAGTACCTGGTTTGATGAGGTGATCGATCAGTTGGCGATCCGCGATAAGCAGGGCCTGTTGCTGGCGGATTGGCAGTACCCGCAGATTATCCAGTCGGCGCGTAATGTGATTTCCGGTGCCCCCTTTGATGACAGCGCCGAAGATGCCAGCCTGTGGGCCGATTTTCAGCAAAAAGTGGCGGCTCTGGATATCGATGATGAGCAGAAAGAACAGTTGCTCAACGATGCGCGAAACGCTCTGCTGGATAAGGTGCTGCCAGCTTACCAGCGTCTTATTGATGCACTGCAGCAGCAGTCTGCGAAGGCGACAGGTGACGATGGTGTATGGAAGTTTCCACGGGGGGACGCTTACTATGCACAGCTGCTGAACTGGTACACCACCACTGATCTCACCGCAGATGAGATCCATGCGATTGGCCTGCGTGAGGTAAACAGCATTCACCAGGCGATGCGCGAGATCATGGCCGAAGTTGAATTCGATGGCTCACTGGCAGAGTTTTTTGCTTACATGCGGGACGAGCCGCGGTTCTATTATGCTGATACCCAGGCCGGACGCGACGCTTACCTGAACGAAACGCGAAGCCTGATAGACGCCATGCGCCAGCGCTTGCCGGAGCAGTTTGGCCTGTTGCCGAAAGCTGAGCTGCGGATAAAGGCAGTCGAGGCCTTTCGTGAGAAAACGGCGGGCAAGGCTTTTTACCAGAGCCCTCCACCGGATGGTTCCCGGCCCGGTATTTACTACGTCAACCTGCATGACATGAGTTATATGCCCGTGTACCAGATGCCCGCATTGGCCTATCACGAAGGCCTGCCCGGCCATCATATGCAGCTGGCTATTACCGCAGAGTTGCAAGGTATTCCTGAATTCCAGCGCTACGCCAACTTCACCGCCTATGCCGAGGGTTGGGGTTTGTATGCAGAAGAGCTGGCCAGCGACATGGGGATGTATCCTGACCCCTATGCTGAATTTGGCCGCCTGGCCATGGCCCTGTGGCGTGCCTGTCGCCTGGTAGTGGATACCGGTATTCACAGCAAACGCTGGTCGCGAGAGCAGGCGATTGATTATCTGGTAGAAAATACACCTAATCCGCGCGGTGATTCTGTGCGCGCCATTGAGCGTTATATTGCGCTGCCGGGCCAGGCCACGGCGTATATGATCGGCAAGTTAAAGATTGTCGAGCTGCGAGAAAAAGCGCGCACAGCGCTGGGCGATGAGTTTGATATTCGCCAGTTTCACGATGAAGTGTTGCGCCACGGGCCGATACCGCTGTCATTGCTGGAGCAGAATATTGATCGCATGATCGCTCGGGTGAAAGAGGATAAAACCTGATTAAAAGCGGTGCATCACGGCGAGGTTAGTGGGCGGTGATGCACGACGTGTGCTTCATACCCCTGCATTCTCAAGCAGATAGGTAATAATAATTTTTATCAGGAACCCGAAAATCCCCATAGCCAGGCCGATGTAGAGAATCAGCGTGCCGAACTTTCCGGCATTGCTGCGCTTGGCCAGATCCCACACGATAAAGACCATGAACAGTATCAGTGCGCCTACGCCCAGCGTGACGCCGTAGTCACTCAGCCATTTATCCACGGCAGCGTAGCCTGTTCTGTACGGTTGTCTCTAGCATGGTCATCCAGTTATTCGGCAGCGATAATCCCACAGTCCAGCCGGCACCGCCGGTACTTTGCCCGTTAAAAACGGCGCTGGCAGGAGAATTATAGAGCGAATTGCCTCGCGGCTATATGTCTGATTGAGCGGCTGTTGCTAGATCATGGGCACAGCATTACCAGCAGAGGCCGCCCGCATGCCCTCGCTACCCGGCCAGGAAGGTAGCTCCCACAGCTGCGGTTGCTCAGGGATGTCGTCGGCCGGAGACAGGCTGACATCAATGCCCTGGTTGCCGCCGCGTTGTTTCAGGATATGAACCTTGCGGTATTCCCGCATTTGCAGGCGCAGGCTCGCTGGCGCGTGATTATGCGCTGCCTGGTGGGGCCGGAACAGTACCGCCAGGGTGTCGCCACTGGCGGCGGCAAGCTGTAGCTTGCGCAACTCACCGTAGCGATAATTCTGTGCGCCCAGCCAGCTGAACACTGCGCTGCAGGTTGAGCTGCGCAAAGCCTGCTCGGTGGCCCACAGCAGGTCTTCCTTGTTTTTTGGGTGTACCAGCAGAACCTGCTGGGTGTCTATGCCTCGCGCCGCCAGCAGCGGAGCATACGGCGTACAGGGGGGGGCGATAAAGGCCTGCCAGCGGCCCTGCCTGCCCAGTGTTTCCATCGCCGGCAGGAAGACGCCCATGGCGCCCAGGCCGCTGCCGTCGCTGAGCACCTCTATGCTGTTACCCAGTGGCCAGCCACCCTGTTGCAGCTCGCTGTCGAGGGCGCTATAGCCCGACGTCAGTGCTGCACGCCCGTAAAGAGCACTGTTGGCAGGCTGGCTGTAACTGTGGAAACGGCGCTCACGGCCGCGCCAGGTATCGTTGCGTTGGATGACCTGTTCTAGCATCTGGTTCACGATAAGTACTCCTGCGGCAGATTTCCCGCCTTTGCTGTATGAATATACAGTAGTATGACGGAGGGGAAAAAGCAAGCAATGGAAAATGCAGTGCTTCTCGTTATGGCGTTGTACCGCGTTCTATCTGGCGTAACATTCAGGCTCAGTTATAGAATATTGACTATGATCTATAGTCTGCCCGGGACGGCGCAGCTAGCATTCACAGAAAGACCCAAAGGAGTTGCCAGCAGTAATGGAGTTCAGGGATTACTACAAGATACTGGGCGTCGATGCCGATGCCAGTGACAAGGAAATCAAGGCGGCATACCGCAAGCTGGCCCGCAAATATCACCCGGATGTCAGCGAAGAGGGTGACGCCGAGGCACGTTTCAAGGAAGTGGTCGAGGCCTATGAAGTCCTGAAAGACAAGGAAAAGCGCGCCGAGTACGACACCCTGCGCCAGTATGGCGGCGCCAGTTTTGAGCCGCCACCGGGCTGGCAGGCCGGTGGCGGGGCAGGCGCTGCAGGTGGCGAGTACGAGGGCGGTTTTTCCGATTTCTTTGAGAACATCTTCGGCCAGGCAGGCCACGGCTCACGGCAAGGCTACTCGCGTCAGCAATTCGCCCAGCGCGGCGAAGATGTAGAGATGACCCTGCCCGTCTTTCTGGAAGAGGCCTATCACGGCGACACGCGGCAGATCAGTTTCAAGGTGCCCGGCTTTGATGAACACGGCCGCCTCACCCGTCAAACACGTAACCTCAAGGTTAAAATCCCGGCCGGCGTGACTTCCGGGGAGCGTATACGCTTGCAAGGGCAGGGCGCCCCCGGCATCGGTGATGCGCCGGCCGGTGATCTGTACCTGGAAATCCGTATCGCTGATCATCCGCTGTACGAACCCGAAGGCAGCAACCTGATCCTCACGGTTCCCGTCAGCCCCTGGGAAGCCGCGCTTGGAACAAAGATCACCGTACCCACGCTCGATGGCAAAATCAGCCTCACAGTACCGGCAGCCAGCCAGAATGGTAAACGCCTGCGCGTCAAAGGCCGCGGTCTGGGCAAAGGCGACAAGCGCGGTGACCTGCTGGTGATGCTGGCCGTCACCATGCCTGAAAAGATCGACGACGAGGAAGCCCTACTGTGGCGACAGCTGTCGGAAAAATCCAAAGATGACCCGCGCAAGAACTGGGGGAAGTAAGATGAGTGAAGCGAGCTACTACCTGACACTGACTGAAGTCACCCGTTCCATTCGCATGCCCGAGCAAACCGTGGTGACCATTGTTGATCACGGCATCGTAGAGCCGCGTGGCAAACGCCCGACAGAATGGCGCTTTGATCCGCCCATGCTGGTGACTATCCGCAAAGCCTGTCGCCTGCAGCAGGATCTGGAACTCGACTGGGCAGGCACCGCGCTGGCGCTGGAATTACTCGGCCAGGTGCAGACCCTGAAAGAAGAAAACCGCCGCCTGCACCGCCAGCTGGAACGCCTGCAGGGCCGCAATCCACTGGAATAGAAGCGCCGCTTTACCGGGTAGCACAAAGCTCCGCGACCAAAGTCTCCAGATGATCCCAGGGCTTGCCACTGCCAAACCCCTTGATACTGCCATCTACCCTGGCCGCCTGCTGCAGCAAACCCGTGAGCGAGTCCAGGCTGTGTCGGGATAACGCAGATTGCATCAACTGCATACGGTTGTTCCAAACCCGCCTGCCAGTTAACGCCTGCTGCACGCTCTTGCCTTTCTCGCAGTCCAGCTTTACCTGGTAGAGGGTGCGAATTTCACGCAGCAGGGCCCACAGTGCTACTGGCGGTTCAGTGCCTTCACCGCGCAGGCCATGCAGCATGCGCAAACTGTTCCTGGCATCACCGCCCAGTGCGCTGTCGGCCATACCGAACAGATCATAGCGCGCGTTATTGGAGACCGACTCAGTGACTGTCTGGACGGTAATCTGATTGTCGCTGGCCAGCAGTTTCAGTTTTTCGACTTCCTGTACGGCCGCCAGAAGATTGCCTTCCACACGCTCGCACAGCAACTGCAGCGCGTCATTGTCGATGCGCATGCCCGCTGCCTGTACCCGCTGTTGCAGCCAGCGCGGCAGCTCCGGTGGCTTGATCGGCCAGATCTGTAAGGTGCCGCCGGCCTTATCCAGCGCCTTGTACCACTTACTGTTGGTAGATTGCTTATCGATTTTGCCGGCAACGATCAGCAGAACATCATCGGGACTGGCCAGCTCGAGATATTCGCACAGGGCCTTGCTGCCGTCGGCGCCGGGTTTGCCGCTGGGCAGCCGGATCTCCAGTAGTTTGCGCTCGGCAAATAGCGACATGCTGGATGCGCTGTGCAGAATCACCTGCCAGTCAAAATGGGCGCCGACAACGTCCACCACCTCGCGCTCGGTGCAGCCTTCTTCCCGCGCGCGTTGCCGGATCAGATCGCAACATTCCTGCACCAGCAGTGGTTCATCGCCACTGACCAGATAAACCCGCATCAGCTGGCGTTGCAGCTCCTGTGCGAGTTTCTCCGGGTAGATACGCATTTACTGTGTGCTGGCTGCGTAAAAGCCGATGCGGCGCATAATCTGCTCTGCCAGCTCCATACGCATTTCAGACTGCAGTATGCGGATCTCTTCGGCCTTACCCACCACATTGCGCGGATCGTTTTCCATCTGCCTGACAATTGACACGTTGGTTTCGGGCATCACGGTATTATTCCGGGCGTCCGTTACAGAGAACTTCGACTGCATGGTCAGCTCAAACTCAGCCACGCGTGCCTCAGAATTGAGCGACAGGTTGCGCTGGCTGAAGCGTTCCGGATGCAGTACCACGCGGTAGTTTGCGCTGGACGCATCGGCCCAATCAATGCCGTTGGCGGCAAAGCGTGCTTTAACCTCACGACTGAATTCGCTGTTGGGATTGCTGGTGACCAGATGCATGCTCTTCCATGAATCGGGTACTACGGTGCCGCTGTTGCTGGTGCCGCGCAGTTGAAAGCCGCAGGCGCTGATTAATAACGCCATAACGACAGCAGTGGAGCAACGGGCGATACGCCTGACCATGGGTAACCTCATCGGCTCAATTGGCCACTATGTTAACTAATTTACCGGGCACCACAATTATCTTGCGCACCGTGGCGTCTTCCAGAAAACGTTTTACGTTGTCCTGCTCCAGTGCCAGCGCCTCTACCGCCGCTTTGTCGGCATCGGCCGCGATGTCGATCTTGGCGCGGACCTTGCCGTTGACCTGCACCACGATCTCAATACTGTCACGCACCAGTGCGCTTTCATCTGCTGTGGGCCACAGCGCATCGAGAATCGGGCCCTCACCGGCCACCATCGGCCACAGCTGATGGGTAATGTGCGGCACGATCGGGTTGAGCATCAGGATGACAGCGCGCAGTCCTTCGTCCACAACGGCGTAACCCTGTGGATTTGCAATATCGACTTTACCCAGTTCGTTGCACAGCTCCATCACCGCCGCGATGGCGGTGTTGAAGGTCTGCCGTCGACCGTAGTCGTCCGTGACCTTGGCGATGGTTTCGTGGGTCTTGCGCCGCGCGGCTTTTTGCTCGTCGTTCAGGGCAGCGGTATCCAGCGTGACCTCTGCCTTGTTGTCGACCTGGCGGTTAACCAGTTTCCACAGACGTTTCAAAAAGCGATTGGCACCCTCTACGCCCGAATCAGACCACTCCAGCGACTGCTCCGGCGGCGCTGCAAACATGCTGAACAGACGCACAGTGTCGGCGCCGTAACGCTCTATCAGTGCCTGTGGATCTACCGTGTTGCCCTTGGATTTGGACATCTTTGCACCGTCTTTGAGCACCATGCCCTGCGTGAGCAGGCGCTTGAACGGCTCGTCGGTGTCAAGCAGGCCTTCATCGCGCAGCAGCTTGTGATAAAAGCGCGCGTACAACAGGTGCAGGATCGCGTGTTCTATACCGCCCACGTATTGATCCACCGGCGCCCAGTAATCGGCTTCGCTGTCCAGCATGCGCTCGTCGTTGCGGGCACAGGCATAGCGCGCGTAATACCAGGACGATTCCATAAAGGTGTCGAAGGTATCGGTTTCACGAGTGGCAGCGCCGCCGCAGCCCGGGCACTGCGTCTGGTAAAACTCCGGCATCTGTTTCAGTGGCGAGCCGACCCCTTCAAATTCGACGTCGGTGGGTAATACCACCGGCAGGTCCTTCTCGGGTACGGGCAGGGCGCCGCAGCTGTCGCAATTGATGATCGGAATTGGCGCGCCCCAATAACGCTGACGCGAAACACCCCAGTCACGCAGGCGGAAGTTGACCGTGCGCTCGCCTTTCCCGTCCTGCTGGAGGCGATCAGCAATGGTGTCGAATGCCTGCTGGAAATCCAGCCCGTCGAACTCGCCCGAATTCACCAGCAGGCCCTTCTCGGTAAATGCAGCCGCGCTGAGATCACAGCTCTCATCGCCTGCAGGGCTGATCACCTGCGTGATGGGCAGTCCGTATTTGTTGGCGAACTCCCAGTCGCGCTGGTCGTGGCCGGGCACCGACATTACCGCGCCGGAGCCGTAGCTCATCAACACGAAGTTGGCCACCCAGATTGGCACGTCCTGTCCCGTCAACGGGTGTTTGGCGCTAAGGCCGGTGGCCATGCCCAGTTTTTCCATGGTCGCCATATCTGCCTCGGCCACCTTGATGTTGCTTTGCGAGGCAATAAACGCTTTTAACTCAGCGTTATCTGCCGCAGCCTGTGTGGCCAATGGATGCTGTGGTGCCACGGCCAGATAAGTAACACCCATCAGCGTGTCCGGGCGCGTGGTATACACACTCAGCGGGCTGCCGTCCGGCAAACCGAACTCCAGCGTCACGCCTTCAGAGCGGCCAATCCAGTTGCGCTGCATGGTGCGCACCTGCTCTGGCCATTCATCCAGCCCGTCCAGGTCATCCAGCAGCTGCTGCGCATAATCGGTGATCTTGATGAACCACTGATCAATCTCACGCCGCTCTACCGGGTTGTCGCAACGCCAGCAGCAACCATCAACCACCTGTTCGTTGGCCAGCACCGTCTGGTCTGTTTCACACCAGTTCACCTCGGCTTTTTTCTTGTAGGCCAACCCTTTCTCAAACAGGCGTGTAAAGAACCATTGTTCCCAGCGATAGTATTTCGGGTTGCAGGTGGCCAGCTCACGGTCCCAGTCATAGGCAAAACCCAGACGTTGTAACTGTTCACGCATATAGTCGATGTTCTGCGCCGTCCAGCGCGCCGGCGGCACTTTGTTCTGGATGGCGGCGTTCTCCGCGGGCAGGCCAAATGCGTCCCAGCCCATCGGTTGCAGCACGTTTTTGCCCAGCATGCGTTGAAAGCGTGCGATCACGTCAGCGATGGTGTAATTGCGCACGTGCCCCATGTGCAGCTTGCCGCTGGGATAGGGGAACATGGCCAGGCAATAAAACTTTTCGCGGCTGTCGTCGTGTTCTACCGCAAAGCTGTTGTTGGCCTGCCAGTATTGCTGGGCCGCTTTCTCAAGGGCCTGGGGATCGTAGATCTCGTCCATCACTGTATCGGATATTCCGTTGTTTGTGAGCCGTAAACACCGCCGTCGTCGCGCACAGTCATTGCGCAAGCAGGTGGTTTCAACGTAGTAAAAAGAAGCGCGGATTCTAGCAGTATTTGAGTGGGTGGGCGATGTTGGATTGTTGCCGATTGTTCGATCTGACTTCGCCTGTCGCACTGATCTAGTCACCCCTGCCGCCAGACACGCCGTAAACCCATCCATGGGGGCTTGGGTTCGGCATCCATGCCTCACACAGTCTGGCGGCAGGGGTGACTAGACCAGCGCTTTATCGGAGTACGACCGAGCGTTCTATCACTGTTGCATATCTACTTGCTTGCATACCGGTTTGAATAGTCATCCGCCAAGGTTACAAAACCCGTCCCTGAACTGGCGAAATCCAGATTTTGGGTCCAAGCTGAGAGCATGCGCAAAACCAGTGACATAATCTGGCAGGACGCCCAGCACCAGGTGCTGTTCGAAATTCTGGATCTCATCAAGGACCCGGCGTCAGACCGGCAGGCTTTTTTAAAACTCAACGACTACACCGAAAACCACTTCGCACTGGAAGAGCACTATATGCTGGCGCTCGATTTCCCCGATCGCGAGCGACATATCGCTTCCCACGACAGGTTTCGCGAGGAGATTCGTGAACTGCTGGCAGGTGCTGACGAGCCAGACGCCCAGTTTCGGGAGCTCATTGCCACCTTCCTGACAGAGTGGCTGACGCGGCATGTGTTCGGCATTGATAAGGAACTGGAGGCGTTCATCCTGGAATCTGGCGCCCGCTAGCGCTGGTTAGTCAGTCTCGCGCCAGAAACCAAAGTACATCAACCACATCAGCAGCAGGGTGATGGCGCAACCCGCGATAACCGGCGTTTGCCCGAAGCTGCCAAACGGTGTTTTGCCCAGCATCGCCTGCGCCTCGCCGACCAGCGTGGCTTCTACGAATTGTTCCGTGCGGTCCAGAATCCTGCCGCGGTGGTCGATAATGGCCGATACGCCATTGTTGGTGCCGCGAATCAGGTAGCGACCGTTTTCCAGTGCCCGCATTTGCGCGATCTGCAAGTGCTGCAGCGGGCCGATCGAGTCGCCAAACCAGCTGTCGTTGCTGATCGTGATCAGCAGGTCACTGTTGCGCGCGCCCGCTGCCACCTGATCCGGGTAGACAATTTCATAGCAGATAAAGGGTGCCACCCGGTAGGTGCCGACTCGCAAAGGCGGTTGATCCGGCGGGCCGCTGCTGAACGCAGACATGGGCAGATCGAAGAAGGCGATGAGTCCGCGCAGCCACTTTTCCAGTGGCACATACTCACCAAAGGGCACCAGTCGCTGCTTGTGGTAGACACCGCTACCCTGGCCCAGAGCCACAATACTGTTGTAGTAGGTATCTGCGCCCTCGGGGCGAGACGGAATGCCGGTGATGAGAGTGGTGTTGACGATATCGGCTCGCTGCGCCAGTGGCGCCAGAAAACCCTGTGCACGCTCCAGGTAGTTGGGCACGGCAGCTTCCGGCCACACCACAATATCGTTACCCAGCAGCGCCTGGCTGGATTCGCGTAACTGCCGCAGGATAGGGCGATACCAGTTGGGGTCCCACTTGTGCTCCTGCGGCACATTCGGCTGGTAGATCGCCACGCTCAGCGGGGTGGCGCTGGCCGTCGCAACCCATTGGATGGGTTTAAGCACGCCACCGCCGCCCCATAATGTTGCGACAATAACCGCATAGGTGGTGCAGGCAACCGGCTGCCGGCTGCGCCAGGCGAGAAACACACAGCTGCCGGTCAGTGCGCAGATGAACGACAAGCCATAAACACCGACGATGGGTGCCCAGCCGGCAATCCAGGTGTCGACATGCGCGTAGCCCAGGTATAGCCACGGGAAGCCGGTAAGCAGCCAGCTACGCAGCCATTCGAATAACACCCAGAGAACCGGGAAGCCTACCAGCATGCCGCCCGGAAGGGACCGAACAAAGCGCACGTAGCAGACGGCGAAGAGGCCGTGCAACAGGGCGAGCCCGGCGCAAAAGACCGCGGTGAGAAAAATCGCCAGCGGCACACTGGCATGGCCGTAGACGTGAATACTGACGTAGACCCACGACACACCGCTGCCAAACAGGCCAAGGCCAAACAGCCAGCCGCGCCACAGGGCCTGGCGCACGGTGCAGGTACACAGCAGCCAGGCATAGAGTACGCAGCTGATAATTCCCGCTGGCCAGATATCGAACGGGGCCAGCGACAGTGTGATCAGAGCGCCGGCCAGTGGCGCCAGGAGCATGACCAGCAGTGGATGAAGGTGTGAGGCGGTCACGCGCAGGATCAGCTGTGTCAGGCCGAGGGCAGGGGTCGCATACGCAGGCTGTGTATTTTGCGCTGGTCGGCGTTGATAACCTTGAACTCGAACGTTTCAATGGTGGTGATTTCGTTGCGCGCGGGCATGTGCCCGAACGCCTGTATGACCAGGCCGCCTATGGTGTCGAATTCTTCATCGCTGAAATTGGTATCGAAGAAATCATTGAAGTCATCAATGGGCGTCAGTGCCTGGATAAAATAGTCGTCGTCGCTGACCTTGCGAATGTAATGGTCGGCCTGCGCGTCGGTTTCGTCCTCAATTTCACCGACAATTTCTTCCAGTACGTCTTCAATCGTGACCAGCCCGGCAACGCCGCCGTATTCGTCAATGACAATCGCCATATGGTTGCGGTTTTCACGGAATTCGCGCAGCAGCACGTTCAGGCGCTTGCTCTCGGGCACGACCATGGTGGGGCGCAATAAGGTTTCTATCTGAAACTCGCCAGTGTTTGGGGTCAGGATCTGCGGTAACAGATCCTTGGCCAGTAATACGCCCAGAATGTCATCGGGGCTTTCGCCCACCACCGGATAGCGCGAGTGCGCCGAGCTGATAATCTGTGGCAGCATCTCCTGTAAGGTGCATTCGGATTTCAAAACCACCATCTGGCCGCGCGGAATCATAATATCCCGCGCCTGCATGTCACTGACCTTCATGGCGCCTTCCATGATGCTGCGCGCGTCTTCGTCAATGACTTCGTTTTCTGCCGCCACGACAAGGACATCCTCAAGGTCGCCGCGGTTGCGTGGTTCGGTGGAAAACAGGAGGGCGATCTTGTCGATCCAGGATTTGTCGCCTGAATCGCCGCCAGATCGATCATCGCTCATTGGGGTAGTGTCTCCGGGTGCGGGTTTTCACGATAGGGGCAAGGGTATCCAATACTGTGCATGATGGCACTTTCCAGCGCTTCCATCGCCTGCGCCTCCTGCTCTTCGATATGATCAAAGCCCAACAGGTGCAGCGTGCCGTGCAGCATCATGTGCGCCCAGTGGGCCTCTTCGCTCTTGTTCTGTTCAACCGCTTCGCGGCGCACGACGGGCACGCAAACAACGATATCGCCCAGTAGAGGCAGCTTCAGCTCCGGGGGCAGTTCACAGGGGAAGGAAAGCACATTGGTAGGGCCGGTTCTGCTGCGGTATTGCGCGTTCAATGCGCTCATTTCAGGAATATCGACCAAACGCACGCTGATTTCTGCGGCTTCGCGCTCAGTCTGGCTTTCCAGGGCTGCCCTGATCCAGCGTCGTATGTCTTCCTCGTCGGGAGCGGGCTCGCTACTGGCAGACTGAATGTCCACTTGCAGGTTCATCGCTGGCTTTTGTCCAGCGGCGTGGTGTTTTCCTCGTGGCTGTCATAGGCCTCCACAATACGCTGGACCAGCGGGTGCCTTACGACGTCTTTATTGGCGAAGTAGGTAAACCCGATGCCATCAACGCCCTGCAGTATATTGCTGGCGTGGGTCAGGCCCGAGTGAGATCCTCTGGGCAGGTCGATCTGTGTCGCGTCACCGGTAATCACAGCGGTGGAGCCAAAGCCGATACGCGTCAGGAACATCTTCATCTGTTCGCGCGTCGTGTTCTGCGCCTCATCGAGAATGATAAAGGCATTGTTGAGCGTGCGTCCGCGCATGAAGGCCAGCGGTGCGACCTCGATGATATTGCGCTCAATAAACTTGTTGACTGTTTCAAAGCCGAGCATTTCATACAGCGCGTCATACAGCGGGCGCAGGTAAGGGTCGATTTTCTGGCTCAGGTCGCCCGGCAGGAAACCCAGTTTCTCACCGGCCTCAACTGCCGGACGGACCAGCAGGATACGTCGTACTTTTTCTTCCAGCAGCGCCTCGACGCCGCAGGCCACGGCCAGGTAGGTCTTGCCGGTGCCCGCAGGCCCGATACCGAAATTGATATCACTTTGTTTGATCGTGCGCACATAGCCCTGCTGGTTCTTGCCGCGAGGCTTGATCGAAGCGCGCTTGGTACGGATTACCTGAATCGGCTCTATAGAGTTGTCCTGACTGGTTTGCGTCAGGTTTTCAAGGCCCGCCTGCTGCAGTTGCAGGTGCAGGGACTCGGGGCTCAGGCCTACTCCCTGGCAGACCTCCGCATACAGGTGAATCAGCAAATGCTCGCCCGCCCTGACGTTGTCTGCCGGGCCGCGCAGTGAAAACTGGTTGCCGCGTGCACTGATATGGATACCCAGGCGTTGCTCGATCTGGCGCAAATGGCTGTCCAGCTGGCCGCAGAGCATGGCCAGATGACGCGCGTCATTGGGTTCGAGGGTAAGACTTTGCTGAGTCGTTTGTTGGGGGGTAGGGTCGCTAGTCAAGATATCCCGGGGCCGCCGGCGGCTATGGTATTAAGGTTAAGGATATACCGGAATCTGCCTGCGTCAACTGTCGCAGATCACGCCACGCAGGGAGTTGGGCAGTGCTTCCAGTATTTCTACATCGACGAATTCGCCAATCAGCTTTTGATCACTGGACGAAAAGTTGACGGCGCGGTTGTTCTCGGTACGGCCCTGCAGCTGTCCCGGGTCTTTTTTGGAGACACCGGTCACTAAAATAGTCTGCCGCGTGCCGACCATGCGTCGACTGATGGCCTGGGCCTGCTGGATAATACGTCCCTGCAGGATCGCCAGGCGCTGCTTTTTGGTGTCTTCATCGGTGGCGTCCGGCAGGTCTGCTGCCGGTGTGCCCGGCCTGGCGCTGTAGATAAAGCTGAAGGAGCTATCGAAACCAATATCCTCGATCAGCTTCATGGTGGCGGCAAAATCGGCCTCGGTTTCTCCGGGGAACCCGATAATGAAATCCGAAGACAGGCTGATATCGGGCCTGATCGCGCGCAGCCGGCGGATTTTGGATTTGTATTCCAGCGCTGTATGACCCCGTTTCATGGCGGCCAGTACGCGGTCTGAGCCGCTTTGTACGGGCAGGTGCAAATGGTTCACCAGTTGCGGTATATCAGCGTAGGCGTCGATCAGCGCATCGGAGAACTCTACCGGGTGGGAGGTGGTATAGCGAATCCGATCGATGCCGGGGATGCGGGCGACCAGGTGCAGCAGTTCAGCAAAATCGACGATCTCGCCTTCGTGGTCCGGGCCGCGATAGGCGTTGACGTTCTGTCCAAGCAGGTTCACTTCGCGAACACCACGCTGCGCCAGATGGGCAATCTCGGCGATGACATCGTCCACCGGCCGCGACACTTCCTCGCCGCGCGTGTAGGGCACAACGCAGAACGTGCAGTACTTGCTGCAGCCTTCCATGATGGAGACAAAGGCCGTGGGGCCCTCGACTTTGGGCTCGGGCAAGTTGTCGAACTTTTCTATCTCGGGAAAACTGACATCGACGATCAGGGTGCCGCCAGGGCCGCGCTGTTCCATCATCTCGGGTAAGCGGTGCAGCGTCTGCGGGCCAAACACGAGATCGACATAGGGCGCGCGTTTGCCGATTTCCGCGCCTTCCTGGCTGGCCACGCAGCCACCGACACCGATCACCAGATCCGGTTTTTTAAGCTTCAGCTTTTTCCAGCGGCCTAGCTGGTGAAACACCTTTTCCTGCGCTTTTTCCCTTATAGAACAAGTGTTTAAGAGCAGGACGTCAGCATCTTCCGGGTTGTCGGTGGGGATCAGGTCATGGCTTTCCTGCAGCAGGTCGCGAATACGCGCTGAGTCGTACTCGTTCATCTGGCAGCCATGTGTTTTGATGTACAGCTTCTTGCTCACGATAATCCGGACAGCGCACCGTGCGCTGCATCTTTGCCTGTTGTCTGAAAGGGTTGCGGAGTATACCGAGTTGATGCTTTGAAACCTAGACTATGCGCCGCCTTTATGCTGGTATTCTCATAACACGGTGGTAACATTGCGCCCCCCTGAAACCCGCAGCCCGTCTCGGCATATGCCGGCCAGCCAAGAGGAAATAATGGCAATCCAACCCGTTTACAAGGTGATATTCCAAAACGGTAACCAGGTGTTCGAAGTATTCGCACGTCAGATCTATCAAAGTGACATGTGGGGCTTTATCGAAGTCGAGGAGTTTGTGTTCGGCGAGCGCTCCCAGATTCTGGTGGATCCGAGTGAGGAAAAGCTGAAAAACGAGTTCAGTGGCGTCAAGCGCAGCTATATTCCCCTGCAGGCCATTATCCGTATCGATGAAGTCGATAAGGAAGGCAGCAGCAAGATCTCGGATACCGGCACTTCGGAAGGCAACGTGGCAAGCTTCCCATTGGCCGGTATGCGTCCCCCGCAGCAGACCAGCGAAGATTAACCGCTATCTCGTGGCGCGTATTGCCATGCCCCTGTCGCGTCGCGGCACTGATTGCACTTTCAAACTCATTTAGTATTCTGGCAGCCTTTCGTCATCAGGATCGTCTGCCATGTCTGTCAAATCAATTAAATGCGTTGCAACCCGGTTATTGCCCAACTTTTTCCTGGTTGGCGCCCTGGGTTCCGGTTCTATCGGCCTGATGGCGGATGAACAGGCGCTTCTCGTGGCCTCGACAGAGCGCGGTGCCCAACTGTTCCAACAGTATTGCACGGAGTGCCACGGCAAGGATGGACGCGCCCAGATGGACGTCATCTCCGATGCTACTGACCTCACTGACCCCTACGCCTATTACAGCGGTACGTCCGAGCAGGAAATTTTTAACAGCATCGCCAACGGCGCGGGTGTTGCCATGCCCGGTTGGCGCATGCAGTTGGGCAGCGATGAGAAAGTTCAGGATCTGGTGAACTTCGTACAGAGCCTGATGGAATAGCACATATGGCGCATTGGGATGCCAATGCCAGCGAAATAAGCCGGTTACAATAATTGGGTCATCAGGAGTACGTTCATGGACCAGAAAAAGTCAACAAAAGGGTCAACAGATGCCGCGCACGACGCTTCATTGACAGCCTCGCGGCGTGATTTTTTGCGCAAATCCGCCGCCGGCGTTGGTGCGGCGGTTGCCGCCGGTGCCAGCGCCAGTGCATTCACCGCCGAGAGTAAAGATATCGCCGGCGTCAGTATTCCCTCCATCCGGTTATCACCCGATTTTACTGATTCGCTGGCGGAAGCCGCGGCGCCCGGAAAGTTTGAAGGCAGGGGTATGAGCGGCGCTGAAGTATTTGCCAATCTGTGCAAGGAAGAGAAACTGGCCGCGCTGTTCTGCTGCCCCGGGAATTACACGGTCATTAATGCGTTGGCGGCGGCGGGTATCCCCTCTTACGGTGGCCGCGCTGAAGGCGCCATGTGCGCCATGGCCGACGGTTTTTCACGGGCCACGGGTGAAACCGTTGCCACTTCGGGTACCGAGGGGCCCGGTTTCACCAACATGATTATGAACATCGCGTCTGCCAACGCGGCGCGAACGCCGCTGCTGGTGCTGGCCAGCAACATGCAGCTGGCAGGCGATGATCGCGAAGCCTTCATACAAACGGGTTATCAGCAGCCGCTCACCGAGGGCATTAAAAAATACGGCAAGCGATTGATCGATCCATCGCGCGTTCACGAGTACGGCGCCTATGCTTTTCGCCAGCTGAAGTCCGGGGTACCGGGTCCGGTTCATCTGGATTTCCCGGCGGAAGTCGCGCGAGCGCGCTTCAAGGATCCCGCCGATCTCAAGGATTTTTACGACAAGAGCAAATACCGCACTGAATCGCGCGCGGCGCCAGCGCCCTCAGAGATGGCAGCGGTAGTAAAAATGATCGACAAGGCCGAGCGCCCGCTGATTGTTGCAGGGCAGGGCGTATTCCAGCGTCAGGGTTGGGACGCATTGCGTCGAGCGGCGGAGCGTAACCAGCTCGCAGTCGCAACCTCTGGCCCGACGCGCGGCGCGTTCCCGGATGAACACCAGCTGTGTGTGATGGCAGCCCCCGATGCACTGCTGAGTGCTGACCTGGTGATCTTTGTCGGCCAATACTGCATGCCCAGCCCCGGGGAGTACCGGTTCAACCCGGAAATCAAGGCGATCCGGGTGCATCCCGAACAGGAAGACCTGGGCCGCAACTGGCCGCTGGATATCGGTGTGGTCAGCGACGAGGCGCTGTTCCTTGAGGCACTGGCTGATGCCGTGCGGCGCAAGAAGCGTGGCGCATGGGTCGATGAAATAGCGGCCGCAAAGAAGGCCTACAGGAAGCAGAACGACGATATCTACGATCTGGGTATCGGTTACAGTAAACAGACCAATCACCTGCACCCGGCAGTCATCGCGCATGACACGCAGCACTTTCTGGATAACGACGCCGATGACCGATTGGCCTGTGTGTTTGGTGGCGGTGGCTGGACCAGTGGTTTGTTTGCCGGTCGCTACATGCGTGCGCAGCGTCCCGGGCATATGATTGTTCCCCCTTACCAGTACGGTGCGATCGGCCCGGATATGTCGATGATGATGGGTGTCAGCGCCGCTGTGCAGCGCGGCGTGGGCCCGCAGGCCGGCTATGAAGGTGCGCCCACCGTCTGTATCACCAGTGACGCGGGCATGGCTTACAGCCTGTTTGAACTGGATACCGCAATCAAGTATCAACTGCCCACGATTACTATCGTCTACAACAATAACGCCTGGGGCGTTTGGCCCAATGCGGCGCGTTCGGCGCGTTCCATGCACATGTATCTGTTTCAGGAAAACCTGCGCTACGATCAGATGGCCCAGGGGCTGGGAGCGAACGGTGAATATGTGCGTACGCCCGACGAATTCCGCGCCGCGCTCGCGCGCAGTTACAAACTGGCGCGCGATCAGAAAGTCAGCAGCCTGATCAACTGCCAGGCGTTGAAGGAATTTACTTCCCCACGGGATTTTCCGCCGGGAATCTCACTGAATGCTGAGCCGGGTGTCGGCGCTGTAGCGCATTGACGGACAGCGCGCAGCAGGTTGGCGACAGGCTGCAGGAATACGCTGAAAAAGGCGTGTTCCGCGGCTTCAGTCGCGATCCTCGGGCGGGTCATTACCGCACATTATGGCATCGCGATCAGCTGTTTGAATGGCGCTGGAATGCAGCGAAGCAAAGCTTGCGTATCGTTTGCGTAGTACCCGAAGTGGGGCCGCGCACTGATATGTATCGGCAGTTACGAGGCTGGTTGCAAGCGCGTCAGGTTGAATCTCTACCCCCACATCGGCGCTGTGATCCACAGCGTGTAGCCATGCGTCCCTACAATCGCGACGGCAGCGTTGCCCTGACGTTGCGCTCGCTGGATGGTGATGTTGATTACCTGGTGAGAAAAATGGTGAGTCTGGTGAATGAGCTCTACCTGGATTTTCTGGCCAGTGGGCTGTATCTCGACTGGCAGATTGAGACGTTTGGTCTCGATCCGGATAATCCGCGCTGATCCATTGCGCCCAGTGCCGACCGATCTCGCGTCAGCCCACGGGGCCAACGCGATCAATCAATCAGGCGGTTCAGGCCGCCAGGCGCTGCTCGATAGTCGCCAGCTTCACGCAGACCACGAATGCCTCCACGGTGGCACGCACATCCTCCAACGCGGGGTAGGTGGGCGCCAAGCGGATATTGCTGTCCAGCGGATCGTTGCCGTAAGGGTAGGTGGCGCCGGCCGGGGTCAACTTCACACCGATGTCACTGGCCATTCTGACCACCTTTTTGGCCAGGCCGGGCAGGGTATCAAAAGCAATGAAGTAGCCGCCGTGCGGCGCCAGCCAGGTGCCCATTCCAGTGCCGGACAATTCGCGCTCCAGCGTCTCCAGTACGCACTCAAAGCGCGGTCGAATCAATGCAGCGTGCTTTTTCATGTGCTGCGCAATGGTGTCGGCGTCCTGCAGAAAGCGCACATGGCGCAACTGGTTGACCTTGTCCGGGCCGATCATCTGGAAACCCAGATGTGCTTCCAGTGCCGCCAGATTGGCAGCGCTGCCGCCCATAAAGGCCACGCCTGCGCCGGCAAAGGTAATTTTTGAGGTAGAACCGAACAGGAAAACGCTATCCAGCGTGCCGAGTTCACGGCACAGCGTGGTGATACATTGCAACTGCGGCGCTTCATCATGCAGGGTGTGAACCGCATAGGCGTTGTCCCACATAACAATAAAATGTTCCGACGCAATGGTTCCCAGACGGGCAATGCGCTGCACGGTGGCATCGCTGTAGACGCAGCCGGTGGGATTGGAAAAGCGCGGTACGCACCAGATACCCTTGATCGAAGCATCCTCTTGCACCAGTCTTTCAACCTCATCCATATCTGGCCCGGTATCCAGCATGGGCACGGTGACCATCTCGATGCCCAGGTGCTGGCAGACGGAGAAATGGCGGTCATAACCCGGCACGGGGCACAGGAACTTCACGGTATCGTTATTGCCCCAGGCTGATTCTGGCCCGCGCAGGCCTTCCGTCAGCGCGAATTCCACCGTGTTGTACATCAGGGTCAGGCTGGAGTTGCCGCCCACCAGGGTTTCTTCCACGCTCGTGCCCAGCATGTCGCCAAACAGTGCTTTGGCTTCGGGCAGGCCATCCAGGCCGCCGTAGTTGCGCACGTCTGTGCCGCTTTCCGACATATAATTGCCGTCCAGTATCCCGTCCAGCGCGTTTGACAGGGCTACCTGCTCTGTGCCGGGCTTGCCCCGGGTGAGATCCAGCGACAGGTTGAGGGATTGAAGGCGGTTGTACTCGGTTTTGAGTGTTTCCAGTTGCGATTCCATATCACTGACTGAAAGCTGGTCGATATGCACGATGTGTCCTCTTTGTGATTGATTCGGGCCGCATCTGCGCCCTTCCTGAGTGCAAAGTATACCGTTGCTTTCTCATCATAAGTAAGGTGACAGGTTACACACAGTTGAAAATACCCGAATCATCCTCATATCAAATGTTCTACCGCTATGGCTTGAAGGCACACCCAATATGAATGACAAGGCATCGCCCGCAGACGCCGAAAACGTTTCGCCCGATCAGCAGCACAGTACGCCCGCCGTCGCAGACGATGTGCTCCCGGAGACGCTCTACCTGATGCCGATACCGAACCGCCCGTTTTTCCCGGGACAGGTTCAGCCGGTGGGGATTAATCCGCAGGAGTGGGGCGCGACTCTCAAAGCGCTGGGAGAGACGGGCCACAACCTCATCGGCTTGTCTTATGTCGACCAGAATGATCCGGCCCAGATAGACCCGCGGCAGTTTCCCGAGATCGGCTGCGCGGTGCGCCTGCATCGCCCGCCGGCCGAGGTTGGGCAGGCACAACCCGGGCACTTCCTGGCGCAGGGGGCGAAGCGTTTCCGCATCGTTCGCTGGCTGAGCGACAAGCCTCCCTACCGGGTGCAGGTGGAATACCCGCGTAGCCAGGGCGATCGGGATTCGGATGAGATCAAGGCTTACGCCATGGCGCTGATCAAGGCGATCAAGGAACTGTTGCCGCTGAATCCGCTCTACAGCGAGGAATTGAAGCAATACCTGGCTAATTTCAGCCCCAACCAGCCAAGTCTGCTGGCTGATTTTTCGGCGGCTTTAACCACGGCTTCAGGCGAGCAATTGCAGGAAATCCTGGATACTTTGCCCCTGCGTTCGCGCATGGAAAAGGTGCTGCAATTGTTGCGCAAAGAGCGCGAGGTGGCCGAGCTTCAAGGGCAGATTACCAGCCAGGTGAATGAGAAGGTGTCTGATCAGCAGCGCGAATTCTTCCTGCGCGAACAGATGAAGATTATCCAGAAAGAACTGGGTATCTCCAAGGACGATCGCACCTCTGATGTGGAGATGTTTGAATCTCGAATCGCAGACCTGACGCTTCCCGATGCTGCCGCTGAACGTATCAAGGACGAACTGCACAAGCTGTCCGTGCTGGAAACCGGTTCGCCCGAGTACGGCGTAACGCGCAACTATCTCGATTGGGCAACGGCTGTACCCTGGGGTGTCCTGTCAGAAGATAATCTGGCGCTGGATCACGCGCGCAAGGTTCTGGATGAACATCACGAGGGTCTCGATGATGTGAAGTCACGGATTCTTGAGTTCCTGGCTGTAGGGTCTTTCAAGGGGGAAATTGCAGGCTCCATCTTGTTGCTGGTGGGTCCTCCGGGCGTCGGCAAAACGAGTATCGGTCGCTCAGTCGCCGATGCTCTTGGGCGCGAGTTCTATCGTTTCAGCCTGGGCGGTATGCGCGACGAAGCGGAGATCAAGGGCCATCGCCGTACCTATATCGGCGCCATGCCGGGCAAGTTTGTGCAGGCCCTGAAAGAAGTAGAGGTGGCCAATCCGGTCATCATGCTGGATGAAATCGACAAGATCGGCGCTTCCTTCCAGGGCGATCCGGCGTCCGCGTTGCTGGAGGTTCTGGATCCGGAGCAAAACAGCGAGTTCCTGGATCACTATCTGGATTTGCGGGTGGACCTTTCCAAGGTGCTTTTCATCTGTACCGCTAACCAGCTGGATACAATTCCTGGCCCGTTGCTGGACCGCATGGAAACGCTGCGCCTGTCAGGCTACGTCGCCGAAGAGAAGCTCTCTATCGCTCGCAGGCACCTGTGGCCCAAGCAGCTCAAGCGTCATGGCCTGAATGACGATCAGTTAAAGATTAATGATGCCGGCTTGAAATACGTGATTGATTCCTACTGCCGCGAAGCGGGGGTGCGCAATCTGGAGAAGCAGCTGGCGCGCATTATGCGCAAGTCAATCGTGCGCCTGATTGAAACCGAGGATGAAAAACTGCGCGTTGGCAAGAAAGATATTGAAGAACTGCTCGGCAAACCACCTTTCCAGCCAGACAAGCCGTTGCGCGGTATTGGCGTGGCTACCGGGCTGGCGTGGACCGCGATGGGCGGAGCGACGCTGGCCATTGAATCGTCGCAGATACATACGCTCAATCGTGGTTTCAAGCTGACAGGCAAGTTGGGCGAGGTTATGAAAGAGTCTGCCGAGATTGCCTACAGTTATGTTATCGCCCACCTGAAGGATTACGGCTGCGATCTCGATTTTTTTGATATGAGTATGGTGCATATGCATGTGCCCGAGGGTGCCACACCCAAAGACGGGCCCAGCGCGGGGGTCACCATGGCCACGGCGCTGGTATCGCTGGCGCGCAAGGAACGTATTCGACGGCCGTTGGCCATGACGGGCGAACTGACGCTGACCGGGCAGGTACTGCCGGTGGGCGGTATCCGTGAGAAAGTGATTGCCGCACGACGCAGCAAAATCATGGAACTGATCTTACCGCAGGCGAACCGGCGCGATTTCGAGGAGCTGCCGGACTATCTGCGCGAGGGTGTCAACGTGCATTTTGCCCGGAGTTTTCGCGAAGTTTATGAATATGTGTTTCAGGAGCATCGCCGGGAAAAATCGCTGCACTGATGGCAGTGCTCTGCCGGTTCAGGCTTTGAGCGTTTTTTTAGGGTGTTTACGCGCAGGATAGCAGGTGCGGCAAATGTCACACACCCGGCCATCGCAACCTCTCGCGGTGCAAAACTCGCGGCCATAGAAAATAATCTGCAGGTGCAGTGCATTCCAGCGTTCACGCGGAAACAGCCGTTTCAGGTCTTTCTCGGTTTGGGTGACATTCCTGCCGTTGGTTAAGCCCCAGCGCTGTGCCAGACGGTGAATGTGTGTATCCACGGGAAATGCGGGTACGCTAAACGCCTGTGCCATCACCACGCTGGCGGTTTTGTGGCCAACGCCCGGCAGGCGCTCCAGCGCTGCCATGTCGGCGGGAACCTCACCGTTGTGTTCTTCCAGCAGAATCTCGCTGAGCCGGGCAATCGCCTTGGACTTTTGCGGCGACAGGCCGCAGGGTCGAATGATGCTGCGAATCGTCTCTACGGGCACCTGCGCCATTGCCGCAGCGTTGTCAGCCAGTGCAAATAGCGCAGGCGTGACCCGGTTGACGCGCTCGTCCGTGCACTGCGCGCTCAACAGCACCGCCACCAGCAAAGTGAAAGGGTTGCTATGATCCAGCGGCACTGGCGTCTGCGGGTAGAGCTCCTGCAGGCGCTGTAAAATAAACTCGACGCGTTCCTGCTTCTTCAACAAGGCGATAACCCCTAACCGCGCTGCAACAGGTGAGCTATTCGCTCGGCCGCCACCACGCATTGCTCTGGCTCGGCCACCAGTGCCATACGCACCCGCTGCTCGCCAGGGTTGATGCCGCCGGCCTCTCTTGCCAGAAAACGGCCCGGCAGCACCATTACGTTCTCCTGTGCAAAGAGCAGTCGTGCAAACTCGGTGTCACTCACACGCGTGCGTGGCCACAGATAGAAGCCGGCATCGGGCATCGATACATCAAGATGCCCTTTGAGGACCGCCAGTACGGCATCGAACTTGTCGCGATAGAGTTGGCGGTTAGCCTGCACGTGGGCTTCATCCTGCCACGCACAGATACTCGCCAACTGCGCAGGCACGGGCATCGCGCAACCATGGTAAGTGCGGTATTTAAGGAAGGCAGCCAGCACGGCCGCATCGCCCGCCACGAAACCTGAGCGCATCCCCGGCAGGTTGGAGCGCTTTGACAGGCTGTGAAACACCACGCAATTGCGATAGTTTGTGTCGCCCATTGCGGCACAGGCTTGCAGTAAACCCGCCGGTGGTGAGCCCTCGTCGAAGTAAATCTCGGAATAGCATTCGTCGCTGGCAATGATGAAATCGTACTGCCTGGCAAGTTCTATCACCTTTTGCAGTTGCGCCAGTGACATGACCGCGCCGGTAGGGTTGCCCGGGCTGCACAGGTACAGCAGCTGGCAACGCTGCCATTGATCGGGACTCACCGCGTCGAAATCCGGCAGGAAACCATTCTCGTCGCTGCAATTCATGAAGTGAGGCGTGGCACCGGCCAACAGCGCCGCGCCTTCGTAGATCTGGTAGAACGGGTTGGGACACATCACCAGGTTGCGTGGATCGTTGGTGACCGTCGCCTGGGCAAAAGCAAATAGAGCCTCGCGGGTGCCATTCACCGGTATCACTTGCGTCGCGGCGTCTACTTCCGGCAGCGCAAATCGCTGCTGCAGCCAGTTGGCAATCGCCTCACGCAGCTCAGGTAGTCCGATGGTGGTGGGGTACTGCGCCAGGCGATTCAGGTTGTCGGCGATTTCCTGCAGCACGAAAGCCGGTGGTGCATGCCGTGGCTCACCGATAGACAGGGAGATGGGCGTTTTGTCGCCGGGCGGTGCAATGCCCTCGAACAGCAGTCGTAATTTCTCAAAGGGGTAGGGCTGCAGGCGCTGCAGGTTTGGGTTCATGCGGTGTGCTCAGGCGGCGGCTTGCTGGTCCAGTTCGGTGCGGATTGCCTGCTGGATGGCAGCGCACAGATCCGGATCCGTAATGGGCTGTTGGTTTTCATCAGTGAGGAAAAAAACGTCCTCCACGCGCTCGCCAAGCGTTTGAATCTTGGCTGCCTGAAGCTCTATGTTGAAGTCCACGAAGATGCGACCGATGCGCGCCAACAGACCCGGACGGTCTGGCGTTGAGACTTCCAGGACAGACACGTGCATGATGTTGTCCACGCTCATGTTCGTTTCTGTCGGTATGGAGAACGATTTGAACTGCCTTGGGGTTCTGCGGTGGACAATGTCTGGGTAATTGCCGGTATCACTGCCCAGCGCCTCTGTCAGGTATTCCCGGATATGTTTGATGCGCGCGCCATCCTCGGCGATCGGCTGGCCGTCTGAGTCAAGAACAAAAAAAGTGTCCAGGCTCATGCCGTCGTTGGCGTTGTAGATGCGCGCATCGTGTACGCTCAGGTCGAGGTTTTCCAGCTCTGCACAAACCCGGGAGAACAACTGTGCGCGACCCCGTGCGTGTATGAATATCTGTGTTGTGTTGGCCACGTTTGATTCGATCGCGTTACGCACCAGAACAAGCGGTTTGTCCCTGTTATAGTGTCCGGCAATGGCTTCAGTGTGCCAGGCGATATCTTCAGCGCGCTCACGTAAAAAGTAATCTTCACCGCGCTCCTGCCACAGGTGATCCAGCTCTTCCGCGGTAAAACCGCGGTATTCAAGCATGTCTGTTGCCGCTGCGCGAGCTTGCGCACTCACCACCTGTTTATCGACCGGGTTTTCAAGCCCGCGTCGCAGCGCCCGGCGGGTTTCTGTGTACAGCTGACGCAGCAGGCTGCCACGCCAGGCATTCCACAGCGTAGGATTGGTGGCGTTGATGTCCGCCACCGTAAGTGTGAACAGGTAGTCGAGGTGTTCTTCATCACCAACATGTTCGGCAAACTGCTGAATCACCTCGGGATCAGAGATGTCCTTGCGCTGCGATACTGCAGACATCACCAGGTGATTTTTCACCAGCCATACCACCAGCTCGGTGTCGGTGTCGTCCAGGCCATGGTTGCTACAGAATAACTCGGCATCAACCGCGCCCAGTTCAGAGTGATCGCCGCCACGGCCCTTGCCGATATCATGGTACAGCGCGGCAATGTACAGCAGTTCCCGCTTGCGCAATCGTCTTGCCACGCGGCTGGATACCGGAAAGCGCTCCTCGAAATCGGGATAATTAAAACGACGGGTGTTCTTGACCACTTCCAGTGTATGGGCGTCTACCGTATAGGCATGGAAGAGGTCGTGCTGCATCTGCCCCATGATACGTCCAAATTCGGGCAGGTACTTGCCGAGGATGCCGTAGCGGCTCATGCGGCGCAGTTGCAACGTCATCTTGTTGGGAGCGCGTAAAATCGCCATGAACGTCTGTTTGTTGGTTTCGTCAGCGCGAAAGCCAGCGTCGACGAGATGTCGGTTGTCGCGGATCTGGCGGATGGTGGGCGCGGCAATGCCACCGATGTCTTCATTGGTAGCGCACAGCAGGAAGATCTGCAGTAGCGCGCCGGGCTGTTTTTCAAACAGGTCATCGTGCAGTGCTTCGATATAGCCATTGCGCACCTGGAACTGTTCGTCGACCGGGCGAATATCATCTTCCAGATCCTGACGCAGGATCGCCTGGTCGAAGTTCTGGATCAGTACTTCGTTCAGCTGCCCCAAGGCCAGCGCCCAGCGGTAATACACCTGCATAAACTGCTCGACGGCCAGTTTGTCGCCGTCTTTGAAGCCCCATAGTGCCGCAAGTTCGCGCTGGTGATCGAATAGCAACCGGTCTTCTTCGCGGTCGGTGATCATGTGCAGTGCGTAGCGTACCTGCCACATAAAATCGCGGCCACGATTCAGTATGTCGCTTTCGTCGGGATTGAGAAACGCTTCCTGGTTGATCTTCTCCAGAGACTCCACGCCAAAATGCCGTTCGGCAATCCAGCCGATTATCTGCAGGTCGCGCAGACCGCCGGGTGAGCTTTTGATGTTGGGCTCCAGGTTGTATTCTGTGTCGCCAAATTTATTGTGACGAGCACGCTGCTCCTCCAGTTTTGCCCGGAAAAAATCTGCGCTGGGCCACATGCGCTGTGGGCTGGTTTTTTCGCGCACTGCCTGCAGCAAAGAGTTGCAGCCGCGAATGAGGCGCGCTTCCATCAGATTGGTGAGCACGGTGATGTCAGCTGCGGCCTGTTCAGTGCATTGTTTGACGGTGCGCACGCTGTGGCCGATGTTCAGTCCGATATCCCATAGCAGTGTGAGAAAAGTTTCCAGCCTGGGTTTGTGTTCGTGGCTGTCGGCGCCCAGCAGAATCATGATGTCGATGTCAGAGTGCGGGTGCAGCTCGCCACGGCCGTAGCCGCCCACGGCAACCAGCGCCAGTTCGGCCTGCTGCCAATCCTGCTGGTTCCAAAGTGCGGCCAGAAGCTGGTCGACAAACAGCGCTCGCTGGCGGATCAGTACTCGAGCCGGTTCCCCGCTGCGGAAGCGGCCATGCAGGTATTGGGTTACCGTGCTGATGGCGTTCTTGCAGCTTTTAATCGGCGGATTGCAGAGCAACTCGCTGGCGAACGCCTCTGGGTCAAAAACGTCTTGAGGTAGCGCTGGTACCAACTGATTCATACACCGCCTCCAAAGGTCTCGTTGCTGCGTCGGGTGAATATTTCGCAGCCGTCTTCGGTCACACCCAGGGTGTGCTCCCACTGCGCCGACAGGCGTCCGTCACGGGTGGTGACTGTCCAGCCGTCTTTCTGGTTGAGCCGGGTGTGACGGCGGCCGGCGTTGAGCATGGGTTCGATAGTAAAAGTCATCCCCGGCTCCAACACGAGCCCTGCACCCTTGCGGCCATAATGCAGCACTTGTGGGTCCTCGTGGAATACCCTGCCAATTCCGTGTCCACAATATTCGCGTACCACGGAGTAGTGATTCTTCTCGGCATGCTGCTGGATGACATAGCCGATATCGCCCAGCGTGGTGCCCGGCTTGACGATGTCCAGTGCCCGGTACAGGCATTCCTGGGTCACTGCGATCAGCCGCTTCGCATGTGGCGCGACCTCGCCCACCTCAACCATGATGCTGGTATCACCGTGGAACTCGTCCTTGATCACGGTGACATCGATATTGACGATGTCGCCCTTTTTCAGTTTCTTGGTATCAGATGGAATGCCGTGACAGATAACGTCGTTAACCGATGTGCAGATGGAGCGAGGGAAGCCGTTGTAGTTCAGGGGGGCCGGTATCGCGTTCTGGGTCTGGGTAATATAGTTGTGGCAAATGTGGTCCAGCTCGCCGGTCGTGACGCCAACCTGCACGTGGGGTTCGATCATTTCCAGCACTTCCGCCGCGAGCCGTCCGGCCACCCGCATGCGTTCTATTTCATCAGCTGTTTTGATCGATACTGTCATTGCTAACCCATTGTAAAGTAAAGAGAATTTATCAAAGCGCCGAGGTTTGAGCTGGGCGAAGGGAGGCTATTCTACCGCATTGTGTTGCCAAAAGCGTACCGGCATTGGCCGGTCGGGTACAAGATCTCTTTAATCGCCGGGCGGTATGTGGTATAAAGCGCCGCTCTTTTCTGGGGCGGCTCATGTCATGTGGGTGTTGCCAGTAAAAGGGACAACAACGACACACACATATCAACACCTGTTTCAGGGTGCCGGCCAAGCCGGTTTGAATCAGGGATATGTGGAGGTTTAACCCAAATACAAGGACTTTATCGTATGTCACAAGTAAGCATGCGCGACCTGCTGCAAGCCGGCGCACACTTTGGTCACCAGACCCGTTACTGGAACCCTAAAATGGACCAGTACATCTTTGGTGCCCGCAACAAGATTCACATTATCAATCTGGAGCACACTGTACCGGCCTTCAATGAAGCGCTGGATATGGTCAAGCGCCTGTCCGCCAACAAAAACAAGATCTTGTTTGTTGGCACCAAGCGCGCTGCAGGCAAGATCATCAAGGAGCAGGCAGAGCGTGCCGGCATGCCTTATGTCAGCCACCGCTGGCTCGGCGGAATGCTCACCAATTACAAAACGATCCGCGCATCCATCAAGCGCTACCGTGAATTGGAAGCTCAGCAGAACGATGGCACTTTCCATCGCCTGACCAAAAAAGAAGCGCTGATGCGCACACGCGACATGGAAAAGCTGGAGCGTAGCATCGGTGGTATCAAGGACATGGGTGGTCTTCCTGATGCGCTGTTTGTGGTTGACGTAGATCACGAGCGCATCGCCATCACCGAAGCCAATAAGCTGGGTATCCCGGTGATTGGTATCGTGGATACCAACAGTAACCCGGACGGCGTCGACTACATTATCCCGGGCAACGACGACGCGATTCGTGCGGTCAAGCTGTATGTCACTGCTGTTGCAGAGGCCTGCATCGAAGGCAAGGTTGAGTCTGGTGAAGCTGTGTCGACAAAAAATGAGTTTGTCGAGGAAGAAGCAGCGGCTGAGCCCGTTACAGCAGAAGCTGCCACGCAGCCTGAAGTTGCGGCCGAGCCTGAGGCCGCGTCGCCAGCAGCGGAGTAAGCTGAATCCGGCAGTCGCCTTGTGGCTGCCGTCGATTATCGAATTTTCCCGGCCTTGCGGTCGGGATTCTTATTGCAAAAATCCAGGTTCCTGGGGTTTTAAACGGAGGAAAACCAATGTCTGCAGCACTGGTTAAAGAATTACGTGAGCGCACCGGTCTCGGCCTGCTCGAATGCAAAAAAGCGCTGGCGGCCGCTGACGGCGACGTTGAAAAAGCGATTGAAGAGCTGCGCAAGTCCAGCGGCATGAAAGCGGCCAAAAAAGCCGGACGAACAGCCGCAGATGGCGTTGTCGCCACCCGTATTTCTGACGATGGCAGCTATGGCATCGTGGCGGAAATCAACAGTGAGACGGATTTCGTTGCGCGTGACGAGAACTTCCTGGCTTTTGTCGGGAAAGTAGTCGACGCGGCCTTTGCCGACAAACAGACAGATGTTGCTGCCCTGATGACCGGCGATCTTGAATCTGCGCGCGAAGCGCTGGTGCAGAAGATCGGCGAGAACATTGGCGTGCGTCGTATCAACCTGGTGACGGCTGATGCTGGCATTGTGGGAGCCTATGTTCACGGCAATAACCGCATCGCGGTACTGGTTGAGCTCAAGGGCGGCGATCAGGATCTGGCGAAAGACGTTGCTATGCACGTGGCGGCTGTAAACCCGACGGTTGTTTCTCCCTCCGACATGCCGGACGAGCTGGTCGCGAAGGAAAAGGAAATTTACACCGCGCAGGCACAGGAATCCGGTAAGCCTGCCGAGATCATCGAAAAGATGATCGGTGGCCGTATCAAGAAATTCCTGTCCGAGAACAGCCTGCTGGAGCAGTCTTTCGTGAAGGATCCCGATGTGACCGTGGGCAAATTGGTCGCCGGTGCGGGAGCCGAAGTCGTCTCCTTTGTGCGCTTTGAGGTCGGCGAGGGTATCGAGGTGGAGAAAGTCGATTTCGCAGACGAGGTTGCCGCCCAGCTGAGAGGCTGATGCTGGCAAGGTAATATCGAAACGGGGCTGAGGCCCCGTTTTTGTTATCTGTCCCTGGCTATTATTGCCCTTGCAGCACTAGGGAGATCATCCGATGTCCTGTAAGATACGCCCAGTTTCGGAGAGGACGGCATGGCACAGAATTCAGGCGAAAAGAAGTTCAAGCGCATTCTGCTCAAGTTAAGTGGCGAGGCTCTTACCGGAAGCGAAAAGTTCGGCATCGACCCCAAAATACTGGATCGTATGGCGCTGGAGATCGGTCAGCTGGTTGGTATCGGTGTGCAGGTAGGGCTGGTAGTCGGCGGCGGGAACCTGTTTCGCGGTGCCGCACTGCAAAGAGCCGGCCTGGATCGTGTGACCGGGGATCATATGGGGATGCTGGCGACAGTGATGAACGCGCTGGCGCTGCGCGATGCCCTGGAGCGCTCCAATATAGCGACGCAGGTTATGTCCTCGATCCCTATGAGTGGCGTGGTCGATCATTATGATCGGCGCAAGGCGATCCGCGCGTTGGGCAATGGCGATGTGGTGATTTTTGCCGCCGGCACCGGTAACCCTTTTTTCACCACGGATTCATCTGCGTGCCTGCGTGGTATTGAAGTAGAGGCAGAGCTGGTGCTCAAAGCGACCAAGGTCGATGGCGTTTACTCTGCCGATCCCATGAAGGTGCCCGATGCCGTCAGGTATGAACGCCTGACCTACGACGAGGTGCTGGACAAAAAGCTTGAGGTGATGGATCTCACCGCCATATGCCTGTGCCGCGATCACAGTATGCCGGTGCGGGTATTTGAAATGGAGAAACAGGGCGCGCTGCTGAATATCGTCAGGGGCGGTGAAGTCGGTACCCTGATCGAATAATTCCGGTTGTCCGCAGGAGGAAAACGCAAGGTGATAAACGATATCAAGAAAGAAGCTGTCGAGCGCATGGACAAAAGCCTCGATGCCCTGGGCCATAATTTCAACAAGATCCGCACCGGCCGGGCGCATCCGAGTTTGCTCGATGGTCTGCGTGTCGATTATTACGGCGCTGATACACCCATTAACCAGGTTGCCAACGTCAATGTAGAAGATTCTCGCACGCTGTCACTGACCGCGTGGGACAAGTCGATGATTCCGGCGATCGAAAAAGCCATCATGAAGTCGGATCTTGGTCTTAACCCGGCGACCGCGGGTGAGGTGATCCGTATTCCGATGCCGATGCTCACAGAGGAGACCCGCAAGGGTTTTATCCGGCAGGCGCGCCAGGAAGCAGAGTCAGCGCGGGTCTCCGTGCGCAACGCCAGGCGCGATGCGATGGCGATGCTCAAGGAGCTGTTGAAAGATAAGGAAATCGGCGAAGACGATGAACGTCGGGGCCAGGATGACGTGCAGAAGCTGACGGATGAGCATATCGAGCGAATCGACAAGCTGTTGGCGGAAAAGGAATCCGACCTGATGGAAATTTAGGCCCCGGTAGACTTCCAGTGCCTCACAATAATAATACAGATGGCTCAGCGCCTGATGCCCAGGCGGTTATCCCGCGTCACGTGGCGATCATCATGGACGGTAATAACCGCTGGGCCAAGCGCCGCAGCCTGCCCGGCCCAGCCGGGCATCGTGCCGGCGTGGAGGCTGTTCGCGGTGTATTGCGCGCCTGCCGGGAGCACGGCGTGGAGGTATTGACTCTCTTTGCATTCAGCAGTGAGAACTGGGGCCGTCCGCGCACTGAGGTTCGCGCGCTGCTGGCACTGCTGTCGCGCTACCTGCGTAATGAAGTCAGGGCTTTGAACAAAGATAACGTGCGCCTGCGCTTCATGGGCAAGCGAGATCGGTTTAGCCGGCAGCTGCAGCGCCTCATGCAGCAATCAGAGCAGCTGACGGGGTCCAACGACGGTGCCACTATGGTGATAGCGGTGGATTATGGTGGCCAATGGGATATTACCGAGGCCGCCCGGATACTGGCACAGCGGGTCAGTGAAGGGCATCTGCTACCACAGGATATTACCCCTGAGCTCATCGACGAGCAGATTGCCATCAGCGACCTGCCTCGCCCGGACCTGTGCATACGCACCGGTGGGGATGCGCGTATCAGTAACTTCATGTTGTGGCAGTTTGCCTACACCGAGCTGTATTTTACCCCGACACTGTGGCCGGATTTTGGTGAGCTCGAGTTTTCTCGCGCCCTGGCTGATTACAGTCGTCGTGAGCGTCGTTTTGGCGTGCGCGAGGATGACAACGAATCCGAGGGGGATGTTCACAATGCTTAGACAGCGAGTTATTACAGCATTGGTGATGGCGGGCCTGTTCCTTGCCGCAGTGGTGTTCCTGAGTGTGCCAGCGCTGGCCGTGGCGTTCGGCGTAATCGTGCTGGCGGGTGCCTGGGAGTGGTCCAGGCTCGCGGGCTGGCAGCACAGGTTGGCTCGCGCCACTTACGCTGTGCTGCTGGCTGGCGCAATGGCAGGTCTTTATTACTATGCTGCTCTGGGCCAGAACCCGGCGGTAGAGCAGGTGCAACCGTTTCTGGGCTTGGCCTGCCTGTGGTGGTCTTTCGCTCTGCTGTGGGTAAAGAGTTACCCGCTGAGCGCGGTACTTTGGCGCACCGTCTTCATGCGCAGTTTGATGGGGCTGCTGATACTGGCGCCGGCCTGGATGGCCGCCATATTCCTGCTGACATTTCCGCGCGGCGGAATACTGATGGTGGTGCTGATTGTGATTGTTGCGGCTGCCGACATTGGTGCGTACTTCTCCGGCAAGACATGGGGTAAGCACAAGCTGGCCGTGCTGGTCAGTCCGGCCAAAACCTGGGAGGGTTTTTGGGGTGGCATGGCAGCGAGCACGGCGCTGGCGGTGTTGCTCTGGTACTGGTTGCCCGAACAGGCGGCCCATGTTGGTCTTGGCGCCGTGATCGCAGTCACCCTGGCAACGGCGCTTGCCTCGGTGGTAGGCGATCTGACGGTTAGCATGGTGAAACGCGAAAGTGGCTGCAAAGACAGCGGCAGTATGTTGCCGGGCCACGGTGGGCTGCTGGATCGACTCGACAGTATATGTGCTGCAGCCCCGGTGTTCGCCCTGGGCCTGATTCTGGCGGGGTGGTGATGTCGCGGCCACGTAACATTACCGTACTGGGATCCACTGGCTCAATCGGGGTCAGTACCCTGGATGTCATCGCCAGGCACCCACAGCGGTTTGCTGTTTATGCGCTGGCGGCCAACTCATCGGTTGATACTGTGTTGGCACAGTGTCTGGCCTTTTCACCGCGCTACGCGGTGATGATGGATGCGGATGCCGCGGAGCGCTTGCAACGTGAGCTCCCGGCTGCTTGCGCCACCACGGTATTGCAGGGCGAACAGGGGCTGGAGCAGGTCGCTACCGCGCCGGAAGTTGATGCAGTAATGGCGGCCATTGTGGGCGCAGCGGGGCTGCCTTCTGCGCTGGCGGCCGCGAAAGCCGGGAAGACGCTGCTGTTGGCCAATAAAGAGTCCCTGGTGATGGGCGGTCACCTGTTGATGCGGGCGGTGCGGGAATCCGGCGCCAGCCTGTTACCCATCGACAGTGAACACAATGCCATTTTCCAGTGTATGCCGATCGAGAGCGGCGCCGCAGTGCCCTCAAAAAAGGGTGTCAGCAAAGTACTGCTGACGGCGTCTGGCGGGCCCTTCCGCGAGTGGACGACCGAGCAAATGAGCGTCGCCACTCCCGATCAGGCCTGCGCCCATCCCAACTGGTCAATGGGCAGAAAAATCTCTGTCGATTCCGCCAGCTTGATGAACAAAGGTCTGGAGTTTATAGAGGCCTGCTGGATCTTTGATCTCACCCCACAACAGATCGATGTTGTTGTGCATCCACAGAGCATCATTCACTCCATGGTGCAGTATCGGGATGGATCGGTGCTGGCCCAGATGGGTAACCCCGACATGCGAACCCCCATCGCCTATGGGTTGGCCTGGCCCGAGCGCATGGATTCCGGCGTGGCGCCGCTGGATCTGGTGGCCGTGGCGCAACTGGCGTTTGAAGCGCCCGACGAGGGGCGTTTTCCCTGTCTGCGCCTTGCCAGGGAAGCGGTTGCGGCAGGCGGCACAGCGATGGCGGCCTGTAATGCAGCGAATGAGGTGGCGGTTGCCGCATTCCTGCAGGAGCAAATCCGTTTTACTGACATTCCGAAGGTAATTGAAGATACACTAGGGCGAATGACCTTTGTTGAACCCCACACCCTGTCCGTGGTCGAAGCTGCAGACGCGATGGCACGGCAGGAGGCCACCCGAGGCGTGACTGACTACCTGGCACATAAACCGCGGAAGAAAATGCACTGATGGATCTGCTCTACACCATTTTAATCATGCTGTTCACCCTGGGAGTACTGGTGGCTATTCACGAGTACGGTCACTTCTGGGTCGCGCGTCGCTGTGGCGTCAAAGTGCTGCGTTTTTCTATCGGCTTTGGTAAATCACTGTATAGCTGGACGGACAAGCAGGGTACGCAGTACAGCGTGGCGGCCATTCCCCTGGGTGGCTATGTCAAAATGCTCGACGAGCGTGAAGGCGAGGTGCCACCGGAGGAGTTAGAACAGGCGTTTAACCGGAAACCTGTTACCCAGCGTATCGCAGTGGTTGCGGCAGGGCCGTTGGCGAACCTCATGTTGGCCGTCGTGGCGTACTGGTTCCTCTTTATGGCCGGTGAAACCGGCTATGCGCCTGTTATCGGGGCTGTGGAAAGCGGGTCGGTCGCTGATGTGGCCGGTCTTGAAGTCGGTCAGGAGATTGTTGCGGTCGATGGCAAGGAAACACCCACCTGGCAGGGGCTGAGTTTTGCCCTGCTGGACCGCATCGGCGATACCGGCCCTATTCGCTTTGCCGTCAAGTATCCCGGCTCGGATGTGGTGTATGAATCAGAGGCCGTGGTGCAACGTTGGCTGTCTGAGCAGGAACAGCCCGACCTGTTCGGGGGCTTGGGAATCACCATGTATACCCCTGATGTGCCGCCGTTGGTCAGTGAGGTAGTGCCCGATAGCCCGGCCGCTGCCGCAGGTATGCAGGCGGGAGACCGTGTTCTGCGCGCTGATGACGTTGAAATGCTGCAGTGGATGGAATGGGTTGAGTATGTGCGGGCGCGCCCGAACCAACCGATAGAGTTGGCTTACCAGCGTGACGGGCAGGAGCGGCGCACGGTGATAACGCCCGCTTCAGTCACGGCTGAGGATGGCACGGCTATCGGCCAGGTGGGTATCGCCGTCGCGATGCCACAAATGCCGGAAGACATGATACGTCGTTTTGATCGCGGCCCGGTGGAGGCGCTGGGGGCCGGGTTCGTGCGCACCGGTGAGCTGGTTGGTTTTACACTGAACTCCATCAAGAAGATGGTTATGGGCCTCATCTCACCAAAAAACTTGAGCGGTCCTATCACCATTGCTAAAGTGGCGTCCGCTTCTGCCAAGTCGGGTCTGGAATCCTACATCAGTTTTCTGGCGCTGCTTAGCGTGAGCCTGGGGGTGTTGAACTTATTGCCCATTCCGGTGCTCGATGGCGGTCACCTCCTGTTTTACACGCTGGAGCTCTTGGCCGGTCGTCCCGTACCTGAGAAAATACAATCTTTGGGGTACCAGCTGGGTCTGTTTGTTGTGCTCGGCATCATGGTACTGGCCCTTTACAACGATTTTGCGCGCTTGTAGTGATCGTGTTTGCGACAGACCAAACATAATGAATTGCCACAGGCTCCACCGCTGATTGAGTGAATTTTGAATAGACGCGTCCCCACATGGTTGGCCCTGCTGCTGTTGTTGATGGCGCCGTTGGCCCTCGCACAGACTTTTATCATTTCTGACATCCGGGTAGAGGGTCTGCAGCGAATATCCGCTGGCAGCGTGTTTGCTGCACTACCTGTCGCCGTTGGCGACACGGTTGATTCGCGCACGGTGCGCGCCGCTTCGCGCAGTCTGTTTGCCACCGGTAACTTCGACGATATTCGTATCGGCAGGGATGGCAATGTGCTGGTCGTGATGGTGACTGAACGCCCCAGTATCAGCGAGATCAACATTGAGGGTAACAAGGCGATTGAAACAGAGGCACTGCTCGATGGATTGAAAGGGGCCGGTCTGGCGGTCGGCAAAGTCTTTCAGCGTTCGACGCTCGAGGGCATGCAGCTGGAGCTCCAGCGTCAGTATGTGCAGCAGGGTCGTTACGACGCCAATATCGAAACTGAAGTGCTGCCAGAACCGCGTAACCGCGTCACCGTCAATATCGACGTGGACGAGGGCACGGTCGCATCAATCAAGCACATTAACGTGGTGGGTAACGAGATTTTCCCGGAGGAAGAACTCACCGACCTGTTTGAACTCAAGACCACGGGCTGGCTTTCCTTCTTCACCAGCGACGACAAATACTCACGTGAAAAGCTGACCGGTGATCTGGAAACACTGACATCCCACTATATGGATCGCGGCTACCTGCAGTTCCGCATCGATTCCACGCAGGTGTCGGTATCCCCCAACAAGGAAGAAGTGTATATCACCGCCAACGTTACCGAGGGTGAGAAGTATACGATCGAAGGTGTGGATCTGTCTGGCGACCTGGTGCTGCCCGAGGAAGACCTGAAACGGTTCCTGCTGGTGTCAGAGGGACAAACGTTCTCACAGCAGCTGGTGACATCGACAGAAGAATACCTGACCAGACGCCTGGGCAATGAAGGGTATAACTTTGCCAAGGTCACCGGCATTCCTGAATTAAACGAGGAAACCAACACGGTGTCGATGAAGTTTTTTGTCGATCCCGGAAAGCGCACCTACGTGCGGCGTATCAACTTCAAGGGCAATCTCAAAACGGCAGATGACGTGTTGCGCCGTGAGATGCGCCAGATGGAAAGTGCCCCGGCGTCAGCCGCCGCTATTGAACAATCGCGCATCCGACTGGAGCGATTAGGGTATTTCAGCAGGGCTACAGTAGAGACACCTGAAGTGCCCGGCCACGATGATTTGATCGATGTGGAATACACTGTCGAAGAGCAGTCCTCCGGCAGTATCGGCGCCAGCTTCGGTTATGCTCAGGACGCGGGCCTCATACTCGGCCTGAATTTACAGCAGGATAACTTCCTGGGCAGCGGTAAGCGCATCGGCATTGGTTTGAACTCTTCCAAGTACCAGGACGTGTACAACTTCAGTTACACCAATCCCTACTACACCGAAGATGGCGTCAGCCGCGGCTTCAATATTTACTACCGGTCCACCGACCTTTCAGAGGTGAACGTCGCGAGTTACACCACGGACACTTTCGGCGGTGCCATCAACTTCGGTTACCCGATCAAGGAGACCGAGCGTCTCGGTTTCAGTTTTGGCGTATCCAATACCAAGATTACTGCGGGGCGTTTTGCCGTTCAGGAAATCAAGGCCAGCCCAAGATTCGTTAATGGTGTCGATGACTGGTACGAAAGTACGCGGCTGGACGATGGTACCTATGCATCGGTAGAAGCCTTGATGCCACTGGATATTCTGCCTCCGGAGTATGTAGTGCAGCCGGCTGAAGCGGGCTTCCTCGATGAAAACGGTGACGAGTTCCTGAACTGGACGTTTACTTCCAGCTGGAGCCAGTCGACGCTCAACCGCGGCCGCCTGGCAACGCGTGGTGCGGCGCAATCGGTGTCGCTGGAGGTGTCGATGCCGGCCTCGGACCTTGAGTTCTACAAGCTGACCTACCGCGGTGAGATTTACTACCCGGTACCGCTACTGAAGACCTGGACGCTGCGCTTGCGCACTGAGTTGGGCTATGCGGATGGCTACGGCGATACCACTGAGTTACCGTTCTACGAGCACTATTTCGCCGGCGGCTTTGGTTCTGTGCGTGGTTACGAGAGCAACACCCTTGGCCCGCGCAGTACACCGGCAGAAATCTACTCCATCGAAGCTCCTGTAACAGAGATTGACGCTGACGGTAACGCGGTTCAGGTCGGCGGCCCTGATGGAGATCTGTTCGGTTATGTGTATGACCCTGATCGCGGGACTCTGGTTGCCAATACGGTAAACAGCCGGCCCGATCCATTTGGCGGTAACGTGCTGATCGAAGGCGGCGCCGAGCTGCTGTTTCCGCTGCCCTTTATCAAAGATCGCAGCCAGCTTAGATCGGCGTTTTTCGTCGATGTGGGTAACGTGTTCAACACCGGTTGCGGTGCCAGCCAGATCAACTGCTTCGATGTTGACCTGGATGAGTTGCGCTACTCTGTAGGCGTGGGTGTCACCTGGATTACCGGTTTTGGCCCTATGACGTTCAGTCTGGCCAAGCCTCTTAATTCCGGTGACTTCGATGAGGAAGAGGTCTTCCAGTTTACCCTGGGCCGTGGTTTCTAAATTTTCATTGGTAAATAAGGTTGGAGAAGATTGTGTCTAGACTATTGAAAGTAACGCTTACCGTTCTTGCACTGGCGATGCCAATGGCAGGTTGGGCGCAGGGCAAGATTGCTGTGGTAGATCTGCAGGAAGCGATCCTGCAGACAGACCTCGCGCAGAAGCGTCTCAATGATGTGCGCAACCAGGACGACTACAAGTCAGACAAGAAAGAATACGACGAACTGAAAAAAGAGTTCGATGACCTGGTTAAAAAATTCCAGAAAGACGCGGCAGTGATGAGCCAGGAGCAACAGCTGGCGGCGCGCAAGAAACTGTCCAACAAGCAGGCTGATCTTGAGCATGTGACGGGCAAGCTGCAGCAGGCCGAGCAAGCTGCCGGGCAGGCGCTGTTGCAAGAGTTGGCGCCCAGTGTGCAGGAAGTCCTGCGCCAGTTGATCGCTGCGGAAGGCATTGGCCTGTTGCTGCAGCGCACGTCTGTTATCCATGCAGATGCTGGCTACAGTATTACCGCCAAAGTCACTGACAAACTGAACCAGAAAGCGGCTGAGTAATTCCCGTGCATTCACTGGAGGCACTGGCCACCTTTCTGGGGCTGGAGTTTTCCGGTGATGGCCAACGCACTATAAGCGGGCTGGCCAGCCTTGCGGCGGCCGGCCCTGCTGATCTGAGCTTTATCGCGCAAAGCAAGTACCTTGCGCAATTATCTACGACCCGCGCGGCAGCCGTGATCGTATCGGCTGATCTGATGTCCCAGTGCCCTGTTGACTGTTTGATTTCAGATTCACCCTATCTGGCCTTTGCGCGTGCCAGCCATTTATTTGATCGCACACCGATTCCCGCCACGGGCATACACCCGGCCGCCGTGGTGTCTGAGCTCGCCCAGGTCGACGCAAGCGCCTCTGTTGGCCCACAGGCGGTGATAGAAGCCGGTGCCTTCATCGGGCCGCAGGCGGTGCTGGGTGCGGGCGTGTTTGTTGGACAGAACACGCACGTTGGTGAAGGCACGCGCGTGTATCCAAATGCAGTGATCTATCACGACGTGCACATCGGCGACCGTTGCGTCATCCACGCGCAGAGCGTCATCGGCGCAGATGGCTTCGGCTTTGCGCCGTCTTCCGACGGCTGGGTGAAAATCGCGCAATTGGGCGGCGTGCAGATCGGGAATAACGTGGAGATCGGCGCCAATACGACGGTGGACAGGGGGGCGCTTGACGATACGGTGCTCGCGGATGGCGTGATCATTGATAACCTCGTGCAGATCGCACACAACTGTCGCATCGGCAAAAATACCGCGATAGCAGGTTGCGTTGGATTAGCAGGAAGCACGATTATAGGGGCCAATTGTACGCTGGCCGGCGGAGTCGGCGTTGTCGGGCATGTAGAGATATGCGACAACGTGCACATAACCGGCATGACGATGGTGACCAAGTCCATCACTGAGCCCGGCTCTTATTCTTCCGGTACGCCGATGAGTTCCACCTCGCAGTGGAAACGCAGGGCCGTGCGGTTCTCCCAACTGGAGTCCATACAGCAGCGGCTCGCCGAGCTCGAACGCCAGCGCTAACCCGAAATACAAGGAACTGTCCGATGATGGACATCACAGAAATACGCAAGTACCTGCCGCACCGCTACCCGTTCCTTCTGGTGGACAGGGTGACAGAGCTGGTGCTCGGCGAATCAATCGTTGCCTATAAAAACCTCACAGTAAACGAAGAATTTTTCCAGGGGCATTTTCCCGATCAACCCGTGTTTCCCGGCGTGATGCTGGTAGAAGCCATGGCTCAGGCGGCTGGTATTCTGGGTTTTAAAAGCCAGGGGAAAACACCGGCAGACGGCTCGATTTATTACTTTGTTGGCGCTGATAACCTGCGCTTCAAGCGCCCCTGCGTGCCGGGCGATCGCGTGATGTTGCGAGCAGAGATCGTCTCTTCACGTCGCGGCATCTGGAAGTTTAACGTCAGTTCTGACGTCGATGGCGAACTGGCCGCCTCCGCGTCGATTTTGTGTGCAGACCGGTAAGTGATTGTGATGCCAAACTGCATCTCGCTGGTCCCTGTTTACTGCTACTGTGGCGGTGCACGACATGATTCATGAACAGGCGATTGTCGATCCCCGCGCTCGTTTAGCCGACGACGTTACGGTGGGGCCGTGGTCGTTGATCGGGCCGGATGTAGAAATCGGGCCGGGCAGCGTGATCGAGTCACACGTGGTGATCAAGGGGCCCACGGTTATAGGCTCGGGAAACCATATCTATCAGTTTTCTTCGGTGGGCGAGGCAACCCCGGATGTCAAATACCGGGGAGAACCCACACGCCTGGTCATCGGTGATAACAATGTGATTCGCGAAAGCGCCACCATTCATCGCGGCACTGTGCAGGATCGCGGCGAGACCACAATTGGCGACAATAACCTGATCATGTCCTACGTGCACATCGGTCACGACTGCGTGGTGGGTAATCATACGATTCTGGTGAACAACTCTGCGCTGGCCGGTCATGTCAAAGTGGGCGATTGGGCAGTGCTGGGCGGATACACGCTGGTGCATCAGTTCTGCCAGATAGGGGCGCACAGCTTTAGCGGTATGGGCAGTGCCATTGGTAAGGATGTACCCGCTTTTGTAACGGTCAGTGGCTCTCCTGCCGAGGCCAAGACGATTAACTCAGAAGGTATGCGCAGGCGCGGCTTCTCTTCAGATGCGGTGAATCAACTGCGTCGGGCATTCAAGATTCTGTATCGCCAGGGTCTGACGCTGGAGTTCGCGTTACAGCGCCTGGAAACCATGTTCCAGAACACCCCCGAAGTGCAGATCCTGATCGAATCCATCCGCGCCTCGGAGCGCGGTATCGTCCGCTAGGCCCGGTTTGGCCCGCAACCCGATCGATCCTCATCATGTCAGTGCCGGCGGCTCGCGTACCAGATTGCGCATAGGCCTCGTTGCCGGCGAGACCTCCGGCGATATCGTTGGAGCGCGGGTGGTGAGTGCTTTGCGCCAGCATTTTGACGAGGTCGTGGTCGAGGGCATTGGCGGCCCTCTGTTGGAGGCGCAGGGGCTGCGCAGCCTGTTTCCCATGGAGCGGCTCTCGGTGATGGGGTTTGTAGAGCCACTCAAAAGGCTCCCTGAGCTGCTCCATATCAGACGCTCTGTCGTGCGGCACTTCCGTGACAATCCACCGGATCTTTTTCTGGGTATCGACGCCCCGGATTTTAATCTTGGCGTGGCAGCGCGCCTGCACAAATCGGGTATAAAAACCGTGCATCTGGTCAGTCCTTCAGTGTGGGCCTGGCGACGCGGGCGGGTGCGCAAAATTGCACGGGCCGTGGATATGATGTTGTGCCTGTTTCCGTTCGAGCTGGACGTCTATCGTGCTACTGCGGTGGATGCACGTTTCGTTGGGCACCCGATGGCTGATGATATTCCTGCCCAGCCTGATCGCGAGGCCGGCCGCCTTGCGCTGGGCCTGCCCGGGCAGGGCAAATTGCTGGCGCTGTTGCCCGGCAGCCGGGCGTCAGAGGTGGCATTGCTCGCTCCGCTGTTCCTGGATACCGCACGCAGGCTTTGCGCGGCGGACCCACAATTGACGCTGGTGATTCCCGCCGCTGGTGAAGCGCGTTTTACCGCACTGCAGAGCCTTCTCGCAGAGGCTCCGGATTTGCCGGTCACCCTGCTCATGGGGCAGTCCCGCGAGGTGCTGGCCGCGGCCGATGCGGTGCTGGTGGCATCGGGCACGGCGACGCTGGAAGCCGCGTTGTCGCAATGCCCGATGGTGGTGGCTTATCGCATGGCTCCTGTGTCCTGGTGGTTGCTGTCGCGGCTGGTGCGCACGCCGTTTGCTGCGCTGCCCAATGTGCTATCGCATGCTCAGGTTGTCCCCGAGTTACTGCAGGACGCGGCGACCGCGGCTGCCCTGGTTGATGCCCTCCAACCCCTGTTGCAGGTTTCGGGTGCAGCAGATCGGCAGCGGGCAGCGTTTTTGGAGATTCGCAACCAGTTGCAGCAAGGCTTCGCCCGGCGCACGGTCGCAGCGCTGCGGGATGTTCTGGAACCCCGCGATGGATGACCTGTTCAAAGTCGCTTATACCGGCGATGACCTGGCCGGTGTCGATGAAGTGGGCCGTGGGCCGTTGGCGGGCGATGTGGTCGCTGCCGCGGTCATTCTTGATCCGGCCCGGCCGGTCCCGGGGTTGCGCGATTCCAAAAAACTGTCACCGGTGCGGCGCGAGTCCCTGGCGGCACTGATCCGCGATAATGCACTGTCCTGGGCCATTGGCCGGGCCAGCGTGGCTGAGATCGACGAGATCAATATTCTGCAGGCGTCACTGTTGGCGATGCACCGCGCGGTGCAGGGACTCAAACTGCAGCCGGGTTATGTGCTGGTAGATGGCAATCGTCTGCCGCGCTGGCACTATGCCTCGGAACCGGTGGTAAAAGGGGATGACAGGGTGCCAGCCATCGCCGCCGCGTCCATACTGGCGAAAGTACAGCGTGACCAGGAGCTGATCGAGCTGGAGTCACGTTATCCAGGTTACGGATTTGCCGCCCACAAGGGGTATCCAACAGCGGCCCATCTCGAGGCGTTGCGCACGCTGGGTGTCACCCCGGCTCACCGTCGCAGCTTCGCGCCGGTAAAAAAACTGCTCGGCGAGGCCTGATCGCAGTACAAGATTGGCGCCCGGCGGCGTAGAATCGCTGCATGACTGAGTTTGTCCATTTACGCCTGCATACAGAATACTCTTTGGTCGACGGCCTTGTCCGTGTGAAGCCGCTGGTCAACCGGGTGGCCGAGCTGGGCATGCCCGCTGTCGCCGTCACTGATGTCAGCAATTTTTATGCACTGGTGAAGGTGTACAAAGCCGCTTTCGCGGCGGGTGTACAACCAATTTTTGGGGTAGATCTGATGGTGCTGGAGGGCGATGAACCCGACAAAGCCCGCCCCCTGTGCCTGCTGGCGATGAACCAGGAAGGTTACCGCAATCTGATCAGGTTGATTTCCCGAGCCTATACCGAGGGCCAGCACCTCGGAGAGCCCTATGTTCACAAGTCCTGGCTGAGTGAAACGGCGGGCGGGGTGATCGCCCTGTCTGCGGGAGCGGCAGGAGAAGTCGGGCAGGCAATTCTGGGAGGCAAACCCGAGTTGGCCGAACAACGCGCGCAGTTTTATATGTCCTTGTACCCCGGGCGTTTCTACCTGGAGTTGCACCGCACCGGGCGCGAGGGTGATGAAACCCATGTACATGGAGCAGTAGCGTTGTCGCAGCGGCTGCAATGCCCTGTCGTGGCGACCAACGATGTACGCTTTCTGGACGCCTCCGAGTTTGAGGCCCACGAAGCGCGGGTGTGTATTCGCGAATCGCGCAGCCTTGATGATCCGCGCCGCGCACGTGTGCACACTCAGCAGCAATACCTGCGCACGCCGCAGGAGATGGCCGAGCTGTTCAGTGATATTCCGGAAGCGCTGGCCAACTCTGTAGAGATCGCACGCCGCTGTAACCTGGTGCTGGAACTCGGTAAACCCTACCTGCCCGATTACCCGGTGCCTGACGGCATGACCATGGACGAATTTTTCAGGCAGCTTTCGCATGAGGGGCTCGATAATCGACTGGCGGTGCTGTTCGACACTGCCGCCCCGGAATTCGCCCAGCACCAGAAAGCCTATCGTGATCGGCTGGACTTTGAACTGGATACCATCATCCAGATGGGTTTCCCCGGTTATTTTTTGATTGTGATGGATTTTATCCGCTGGGCGAAGGAGCACGATATCCCGGTTGGACCGGGACGTGGTTCAGGAGCCGGTTCGCTGGTGGCCTACGCGCTGGAGATCACCGACCTGGACCCGCTGGAGTATGACCTGCTGTTCGAGCGCTTCCTCAATCCCGAGCGGGTATCCATGCCGGATTTCGACGTCGATTTCTGCATGGAGAAGCGCGATCGCGTGATCGAATATGTTGCCGATACCTACGGCCGCGAGGCGGTATCGCAGATTATTACCTTCGGTACCATGGCTGCCAAGGCGGTAGTGCGCGACGTGGCGCGAGTGCAGGGAAAATCCTACGGGCTGGCTGACAAGCTGTCCAAAATGATCCCGTTTGAAGTTGGCATGACACTCTCCAAAGCCCTGGAGCAGGAAGAGCCCCTGCAGGAATTTTTGCGAGAAGACAGCCAGGCCCATGAAATCTGGGATATGGCCGTGCAGCTTGAGGGCATCACCCGTAACGTCGGCAAACATGCCGGTGGCGTTGTTATAGCGCCCTCCAAACTCACGGACTTTTCGCCACTGTATTGCGACGAAAGCGGTGGCGGCCTGGTTACCCAGTACGACAAGGGTGACGTGGAGGACGCCGGCCTGGTGAAATTCGATTTCCTCGGCCTGCGCACACTCACGATCATCGACTGGGCCGTGAAGATGATTAACGCGGTGCGCGAAAGCCAGGGTGAACAGGCGCTGGACATCATGCAGATACCGCTGGATGACAAAGCCAGTTTTGATCTGTTGCAGTCTGCCGAGACGACGGCCGTATTTCAGCTTGAATCGCGCGGTATGAAGGATTTGATCAAACGGCTGCGCCCGGACTGCTTCGAGGACATCATCGCTCTGGTGGCATTGTTCCGTCCCGGGCCGCTGCAGTCGGGCATGGTCGACAACTTCATCAACCGCAAGCACGGTCGCGAGGCTATTTCCTACCCGGACGCGCAGTGGCAGCATGAATTACTGAAGCCGATCCTGGAGCCCACCTACGGCATTATCCTGTATCAGGAACAGGTGATGCAGATCGCGCAGGAGCTGGCCGGCTATACCCTGGGCGGCGCCGACGTGCTGCGCCGTGCCATGGGCAAGAAAAAACCCGAGGAAATGGCCAAGCAGCGCGCCGTGTTTGAAGGCGGTGCCAGTGAGAAGGGCGTAGATGGCGAACTGGCCATCAAGATTTTTGACCTGGTAGAGAAGTTTGCGGGCTACGGTTTTAACAAATCGCACTCGGCCGCCTATGCCCTGGTGTCTTATCAAACGGCCTGGCTGAAGGCGCATTATCCAGCGCACTTTATGGCAGCCGTAATGAGTTCTGAATTACAGAATACCGACAAGATCGTGGTTTTTGTCGAAGAATGTCGCGCCATGCGTCTTACTCTCAAACTGCCGGATGCCAACGAGGGGCAGCATATGTTCACCGTGAACCCGCAGAACGAGATTATCTACGGCCTCGGTGCTATCAAGGGGCTGGGAGAGGGGCCGATAGAGAATATGCTGGCTGCGCGCAATGAGGGAGGTCCGTTCCTGGACCTGTTCGATTTCTGCGCGCGCACCGACCCGCGCCGCGTGAACCGCCGCGCGATTGAAGCCCTCATAAGATCCGGTGCCTTCGACTCCCTGGGTGAGGACCGCTGGGTGCTGATGGCCAGTCTTGAGGATGCACTCAAGGCGGCAGAGCAAAGTGCCAGCAATCGCGACAGTGGTATCGAGGATCTGTTCGGCGAGGTGGTGCCCAGTTCAGCCAACGGCGGCGGTGACGTGTATGCACCGTTTCGGCAGGTACGAGCCTGGACCGGCAAAGAGCGACTCGGCGGCGAGAAGGATACTCTTGGCCTTTACGTAACCGGCCATCCGATAGACGAGTATGAAGCGGAGGTGCGCAAATTTGCGCCCACGCGCATCGCCGATCTGCGCGCCGACAAGCAGGGCACCCAGGTGCTGGCGGGTCTGGTCGTGGCGACGCGTACGATGAAAACCAAGCGCGGCGATACCATGGCCATATTGCAGCTGGATGATCGTAGCGCCCGTATCGAAGTGACCGTTTACGCCGAGACTTACAACGAGCACCGGGAATTGCTGGGCAAGGACCAGATCGTCATCGTCGAGGGCAGCGTGGCGCACGATGATTACTCTGGTGGCCTTGCGGTGCGGGCCAAAGGCGTGCGCAGCCTGGTGCAGGCGCGCCAGAACTATGCGTCGGGTCTGACCATTGAAGTTCGTTCTGAGACGTTGTCAGATCAACTAGCCGACCTGCTGGAGCAACTTCTTGCGTCTGCCAGTGGCGGTACCTGCCCGGTTTCGCTGATCTATAAACAGGCTCATAATCGAGCACGCGTGCGCCTCGGTGAGCGCTGGCAGGTAGAGCCCAGTGATGAGTTGCTGCAGGCGCTGCGCGATCAGGTCGGCGCAGAGCAGGTTAGCCTGGAATACTCCTGAAAATAAGGGAAACCGACATGCTGTTAAAAGACAAGGTGGTGATCGTATCGGGTATTGGCCCGGGGTTGGGTCAGGAGCTGTCAACGCTGGCGGCTGCAGAGGGAGCCGCCGCCGTGGTGCTCGCTGCGCGCACGCCTGAGAAACTGGACGTTGCCGAACAGGAAATAGAGGCATTGGGCCTGGGCACCAAAGTGCTTAAAGTGGCCACCGATATCGCTGACACCGCGCAGTGTCAGGCACTGGCCGATGCGACCGTGCAGGCCTTCGGGCGGATTGATGTGTTATTCAACAGCGCTTACGACCCCGGCAGCTTCGAGCCCATTGAGCAAGCAGACCTGAGCGGTTGGCGTCGGGCCATGGACGTCAATTTTTTCGGCACCATGCAGCTGACGCAAGCCTGCATACCCGCGATGAAGGACAATGGTGGCGGTGCGATTGTTATGATCGCCACCATGGTTGAGCACAAGCCGCTGGCCACCCAGGGTGGTTACGGTGCCTCCAAATCAGCCTTGCGCAGTGCCACCAAACACCTTGCTCTGGAGTTGGGTGGATACAATATTCGCGTCAACAGCTGTCATATGGGCTGGATGTGGGGGCCCAGTGTCGAGGGCTACTTTGCCTGGCAAGCGGCTGAAACGGGCCAGTCCCGGGAAGAGCTGATTGCCAATGTCACTCGCAGTATTCCGCTGGGTACTATCCCGGATGATGGTGAGTGTGCGAAAGCCGCCGTGTTTCTCGGCTCTGACTATGCGAGTGTGGTCACCGGGGCAGCGCTGGATGTGAACGGCGGCGAGTATATGCCGGTTTAATTGCCGCTCTTTAACCCGTTGGCTCGGTCTCAGAGCTGACTCACCGACCGAAGGAGTTTTCCGTATGCCTGATACACCCTCCCCCGATGGCCTCGCCAATGCTGAAATTGAAGCCGCCGTTTTTCGCCGCCTGCTGCAACATCTGGATAGTCGCAAGGATGTACAGAACATCGAGCTGATGAATCTCGCGGGATTTTGCCGTAACTGTCTTGCCAAGTGGTACGTTAGCGCCGCTGAAGAGCGCGGCGTGACGGTAGATTACGAGCAGGCGCGCGAGCGGGTCTACGGCATGCCTTATTCGCAGTGGAAGCAAGAGCACCAGACGCCGGCGACACAGGAGCAGCTGGCGGCTTTTGAGCGTTCCCGGCCCGAGTGAGAGCTCTCATGCCAGCCGAAGTGATCTGCTAGAGCGGGCCGTACGGCAGGAAGCGGTTTTCATTCACCTCACGTAGCCATTGCAGGAGGCTCTTGTCCAGCCGCTCGCCGCGTTGGCGCAGTACTTTTGCCAGCGGGATCACCGGCGAGTCTGCGCCAGCGGCCCATCCGGGCAGGTTCTCGGCAACAGCAAAGAAGCGGATAAGGTGGAGAATCTCGTTGTTGTCCAGCGCGTCTGCTGCGGCCTGCCACTGCTCAGGCGGTTGGTGCATTAACCCGGACAAGACCTGTACGTCTGTATCTCCCAACAGCGCTTCCAGTGAGTCCAGCTGTTCGTTGCGGCTATAGCCTGCTAATCGAACAAGCGTCTGGGCGTCTATGGTTGCTGTTGTGGCTGTGTTGGCGGCGCTCGGGTCCCAGGATCCGATTGACATAGCTTTTGTTCCGTATGGTTGGGCGCGCGGCGGTTGGCTGCGTCGCAAAGCGGGGCGAGGTTGTCCCGTCAGTGCGCCAGTGTACGCAAATGTGCCCGCAGGGTGAAATAGGGCATGCTTGGGCGCGTGTAGCGGCAAATACGAACCTGGGCATGCAGGCCGGGATTGACATCGCTTTTTGTTGCGTAATACTGGTAAGTCCGGAAGCGCCGGATTGAGAATCTCTGGGAGAAAAGTATGAGCTTACGAAAAACACTAGCGGCGGGGTTACTGCTGGCGGCGACCTCTGCTGCATCCGTTATGGCGGCCGAAAAGCCCAACATTCTGGTCATCTGGGGTGACGATATTGGCATTACCAATATCAGTGCCTACAGTGACGGCATCATGGGTTATCGCACACCCAACATTGATCGTATTGCCAGTGAAGGGATGCGCTTCACCGACTATTACGGCGACCAGAGCTGCACAGCCGGACGCTCTACCTTTATCACCGGGCAGTCAGGGCTGCGCACCGGGCTCACCAAGGTCGGCCTGCCCGGGGCAGAACTGGGTTTGCAGGATCGCGACCTGACCATTGCTGAGGTCCTGAAGGCAAAAGGCTATGCGACAGGCCAGTTTGGTAAAAACCATCTGGGCGACAAAGATAAATTTCTGCCCACCAATCACGGTTTCGATGAATTCTTCGGCAACCTGTATCACCTGAACGCGGAGGAAGAACCTGAAGATCCCGACTATCCCAAAGATCCAGCCTTTCGCAAGATGTTTGGCCCACGCGGTGTGATTCACTCGTATGCAGACGGCCGTATTGAAGATACAGGTGCACTGACACGCAAGCGCATGGAGACAGCGGACGCGGAATTCGTGGCGGCTGCCAAGAAGTTTGTCGACAAGTCGGTCAAGGCAGACAAGCCATTCTTCGTGTGGGTGAATACTACCGGCATGCATTTTCGTACGCACCCTGCGGCGGAACACATTGGCAAGTCCGGTCAGGGCGTCTACAACGATGTGATGGTGGCGCATGATGAGCTCGTCGGTGAACTGCTGGACCAGCTTGATGAGCTGAAAGTGGCTGACAATACAATTGTGTTTTACTCCACCGACAATGGCGTGCACTTCAATACCTGGCCTGATGCCGGTATCACTCCGTTTCGCAGTGAGAAGAACAGTAACTGGGAGGGCGCCTACCGGGTGCCGGCGATGGTGCGTTGGCCCGGAAAGATCAAGCCCGGCCAGGTCTCCAATGAAATCATGTCGCACCTTGATTGGATGCCGACTTTCGCCGCCGCTGCTGGCGATGAATCGCTCAAGAAAGACCTGCTCAAGGGTAAGCGCGTGGGAGGCAAGAATTCCAAGCTGCACCTGGACGGCTATAACTTCCTGCCTTACCTCACGGGTAACTCTGAACAGGGCCCGCGCCGCGAGTATCACTACCTGAACGATGAGGGCATGCCGGTTGGGATTCGTCTGGGCGACTGGAAAATCGTTTACGCGGAAAACCGGGCCAAGACCATGGCGCTTTGGGCGGAACCGTTTGTGACACTGCGTATGTTCAAGCTGTTCAACCTGCGTCGTGACCCGTTCGAGCGCGCGGATCATAACTCCAATACCTATTGGGATTGGGTGATCAGCAAAGCGCCGCAGGGCTACCTGGCATTGGCGACAACCGCACAATTCCTGGAGACTTTTGAAAAGTACCCGCCCAGCCAGAAGCCCGATTCATGGTCTGTGGATAAACTGACAGAGAAATACATGAACGCAAAGTAATCTTCACAGGCTGAACAAAAACCCGCGCTCTGGTCCAGATCGCGGGTTTTTTTATAAACAGTGTTTGGCCTGGCGTGATTAGCTGGCGGTATTGCTACGCTTGGCCGTGGGAACAAGCAATACCGCGAGACCCAGCAGAAAAGGCAGGGTGCGCTCGATGATATCGCCGGGGGTATTGGGCGCAAGATAGCACACGATGGCTGCCACAAAGCCCGTTGCTATTGCAGGCAGGACGCGCTCTGTCCTAACCGGCAACCCCAAAGCGCGGCTGACAATAACAGGCCCCAGGGCGGAGCCGATGGCGACCCAGGCGAACAGCACTCTGGCAAAGATGGTCGCCGGGATGTAAATGGCCACGGCGATAGCAATCACGGAGATCAGCGCGATAACAACACGCGAAATCACAAGCGCTTTAAGTTGATACCGGTGTGTGAGCCCCAGATCGTGGGCGACGGTGGTCCCCGCAACGAGCAGCATGCTATCAGCGGTGGACATGATAGCCGACAGAACCGCAGCCAGCAGAACTGCGCCGATGAATGAAGGGAACAATGCCGAATTGACGGCGAAAAAAACCTGTTCCGGATTACTTAAATCGCTCACCAGAAGGCGCCCGGCAAACCCCACCAGGCACATGCCGAAGAAAACAATCGCGTACCAGCTGGTGGCGATAAACTGACCCTGGCGCAGCGCTTTTTGATCGCGCAACGCCATGAACCTGGCCACCAGATGGGGTTGCCCCAGTGATGAAAGGCCAATCGCCAGCGACCCTGCCACCATGCCGAGCATGGTCAATCCCGCTGCGTTGCCCGTGTACTGCATGAACGCTGGATCTGTGCTGGCAGCCAGCGCCTGCCAGAAAGCGTTTGGGCCGCCAAGCTGTGTTATTGCCACAATCGGAAGCAACAGAGCGGTGAGTATCATCAACAGGCCCTGCAGGGTATCGGTGACACTCACGGCCCAGAATCCGCCCAGCAGGGTATAGACCAGAATGATCGTGCCGCCCAGCGCAATGCTCTGCGCGCTGCTGGTGCCAAACGTGCTGGAGAAGGTGTCTCCTGCGCCCTGGAATTGGGATGCGATATAGACAACAAAGCAAAACAGGATGATGACAGAAACCAGTACCACGATGCGTTTGCGCTCGCTGCCTTCACTGTCCATTGCGATAAATTCGGTGGCTGAGAGTAACTGCTGGCTTGCGCCAATTGCCATAACGCGCGGTGCAATGACATACCAGGAAAACGCGCATCCCAACACGGCGCCCAGAGCAACCCATAAAGCCGACAGGCCGATGGTGAAGGCAAGGCCACTCATGCCGAGTAAGGTCCAGGCCGATGCCGCACTGGCTGAATAGCTTACGGCGGCGACCCAGGGCCCCAGCTGCCGGCTGGCGAGGAAAAAATCAGATTCAGATTGAACCCTGCGCTGTGCCCACAAGCCGATAAGAATCAGCAGGACTTTGTAGGCAATCAGCGTGGTGAGTACAACGGTAGTATCCAATGTACCTGCTACTCAGAAAGGCTTGGTAGCACCGAAAAAGGCCACGGTAAGAATGCCTATCCAATAACAGTAAGCCAATTTGCGCCCAAAGCGGATGGATTTCTCAAGCTGGTTCTCGACTTCGGTATTCTCTCCCTCGGCCAGAACCCGGAACATCACGGTCCATTCACGCATAATGAAGCGCAGCAGCAACCCGATTACCAGTAATCCGGAAAAAATCAGGATCTTGATCGAGAACCACATTTGTCCCGGTCCCGCATTGAAGGGGCCGTATCCCAGCAGTGAGGATACAGCGGTAATAAACATCGCGGGAATAACCACAAAGCGGATGCGTTCGTCCCAGATAGTGAGTTTCAGCCCGGTGTCTGTTTCACGTTTGAAAAATGCCAGCCAGCACAAGCCCAACCAGGCAAAAAAGAAAACCCACACCGCGTTGATGAAGATACCACCATAGGGCTGCACCCCCCAGTAGAAGCCCATGTGTAGCCCCAGTGGGAACAGCATGATAATCCCGGTGCGGGCCAGGATGTCGATGCGATAGGCGGTTTCCATGTGCCGGCGTCGTTCATCCATTGGTAGTGAGCGGTTCACGACGTTATAGGACGTCTGGAATACCCCCCACTCGCCGCCCAGCCAATAAACCATGGCTACGATGTGAAACCATTTGAGTACAGCCAGTGTGCTGAGCATTGTCGTGTCTCCCTTATTGGATTTATAAGCTTAACTCTAGCAGTTGCGCGGACTTTGGCATTACGTTTTGTCAATCGGCTTGCCCGCTCGAGCCCTCAGTGAATCTCTGCCAGCTGTGCCAGTGCCTCCAGGTCCTCAATCACCACGCTGTGATGATTGGGCGTGCGGATAATGTTTTCCTGACGCAGGCGCGAAAACGCCCGACTCGTGGTTTCCAGGGTTAGACCCAGGTAATCGCCGATGTCGGTTCGGCTCATTGGCAGTGCTATCGTGTTGATGCCGCCGTTGCGCTTGCGCAGTTGATTGAGAAAAAAGGCAAGGCGCTCATGTGCGCGTTTTTGCCCGATGGCGAACAGATGGTCCAGTAGTCTGGTCATAACGGCGTTATTGATGGTCGCGACATTTTCCTTCAGTCGCGGTATTTCGCCGCTGACGCGCTCAAATTCGGTGCGCCGGAATTTTAGCAGCATGCAATCCTCCAGGCAGGTTGCGCTGTAGAGGTAACGACGTGTCGAAGTGAAGCCCAGATAATCGCCACGTTGCAAAAAGCCGACGACCTGGCGTCGGCCCTTTATCGAGTTGCGATCAACCATGATAGTGCCCGAGCAGGGCAGGTAGACATCCCCGGCCTCTTCCAATTGCCGCAGGATAAGGGCACCGGGCGGCAACTGCTTGAGCTGCGCTGCCTGCATGACGCGGCTTAACTGATCGCTGCTCAATCCGGCGCCCAGCCCGCTGGAAGCAAGAGTCTCCAATGCCAATGTTCTGCCAATCATGGTTGCCTGCTTGTGTTAAAAAGATATATTGTTATTGTTATATAACAATTGCAAGGTCTACGGTGCCCCTTGGGTGGCCGTTTCAAATTGCCTTCCCGGCATTCACTATGGGAGATAAAAGCCATGATAAACCTTTTTAAACGCGCAATGGTGGCGTCATTGCTGGCAGGTTTGGTTGCCAGCTTGCCAGCTTTTGCCCAGTTGGATATTACGACCCGAGAGGGGGTAGTGGCCGCGAATAGAAAAATCCAGTGCTCAACGATTGACAATGAAGAGAAAACCTACGTTTGGCACGGTAAGGGTTACTCCCGTGTGCGCGGAGAGCCTGACAGGCACCTGTTTAATCTGCTGGGTATGAACGTACGCCAGTGCACGACGGTGAAAAACGACAAGGGACAGGAAGGCTACCGCATGGTGTCGCGGGAGATCATGTTATATCTGGACCCAAAAACCGACAAATTGATGACCAAGTGGCAGAATCCCTGGACGGACGCCGAGCTGGAGGTCATTCATGTTGCCAATGATCCCGTTAACCAACGTCCGAGTTTTGGATTAAACAGGGCTGGCAAGGTACAGCCATTGCCCATTCGGGTGTTGGGAGAGTTTTGGCAGATGAACATCGAGGTGCCGCTGTTCTATCACAATATTCTGGCGGGCGATTACCAGAAATACGTCGGTGGCACCTACCACGCGACGGAAATATTTGATTTCTATGGCATTTACGCTGATCTTGTCGATCCTCAAACAACCTCAGTGAATCCCGGTGTTGCCTGGGTACGCATTGCCGATTGGCTTCCGTGGATGGAGATGCGCGGCCGTGAAGGCATTTTGTACTTTAATGCCCAGGGTGTGAAGTTGAACGCGTGGGATGAGCTGCCCGAACTGATGAAAAACCAGATCGCCAAAAATTACCCGGAGTATACCAATGCGCCGCCAGTGGATGATGATCGCCCCAATGAAACCTCCTGGACGTTCTTCAAGAAAGTACTGGATCAGCGCGCCGAGCAGGAAAAATCCGGCGGTGAAGGGCATTGATCCTGTGTGACTCGAGGAGTGCCAACTGATGGCGGCCTATATGATTATCCTGGCACGAATTCATGATCGCGAGCGCTTTATTTCTGGCTATGCTCAGCAGGCGGCGCAGCTGGTAGCGCAGTTCGGTGGTGAGTACGTGTTGCGAGCGCCCGGGGCGATTTGTCTGGAGGGGAGCCTGGGTGACGATCAGTCGGTCGTCATTTCCCAGTGGCCCAGTATTCAGGCTGCCAGGGCTTTTTGGGACTCACCGGAGTACCAGTCGGTTAAAGCGCTGCGCGATGGCATCTGCGATGTAGAAGTGATGCTGGTCGAAGCGCCGTTGATCGAACAAGGGCCGTCCTAGCACGCCGGGATATACAGACAGCAATGTTGTGCCGGGCAAACAGTTACTGTCCGCCGGCCAGCGTTTCGAGTAATCAGTGTCTATAATCATCGAGGACAACAGACGTTGAGTGAAGACGTAAATTACCAGGCCTTTGGCCTGCAGATGACCTGCGCGGCGGTTAACCTCCTGTCGGTTGAAGCAGCGCGGCAGTCCATGTCCGACACAATAAAACGGGCTGAAGGTTTGATCGCTGGAAGCCATGGTTTTTTGCGCAGCTTTACCGGTGGTGCAGCCAGGTTGGTGGTGTTGCCGGAATATTTTCTCAGCAGTTTTCCCCTGGGCGAATCCATCGCTGGCTGGCAGGCCAAGGCCTGTCTTGAAATTGATGGCCCAGAGTACGAGCAGCTCGGCCTTGTTGCGCAACGTCAGGGTGTCTATTTGTCAGGTAACGCCTACGAGCTGGATCCCAACTTTCCGCAGCTTTACTTCCAAACCAGCTTTATTATCTCGCCCGCCGGTGATGTCGTGCTGCGCTACCGGCGTCTGGTATCCATGTTCGCGCCCACGCCGCACGATGTTCTGGATGACTATCTGGATTGTTACGGCGCCGATGGATTGTTTCCGGTTGCTGACACACAGATAGGCCGCCTGGCTTGCGTGGCCTCAGAGGAAATACTCTATCCGGAAATTACCCGGGCGCATGCCCTGCGCGGTGCTGAAATTATCTGCCACTCGTCCAGCGAGGTGGGTAGTCCCCAGGCAACACCCAAAAATATCGCCAAGCAGGCGCGCGCCTACGAGAACATGGTCTATGTAGTTTCTGCCAATAGTGCAGGAATCACCGGTATCCCGTTCCCGGCGCAATCAACGGATGGGCACTCGCAGGTCGTAGACTATAAGGGTGCCGTGCTCGGCGAGGCCAGTGTGGGCGAGAGTATGTGTGGTAATGGAGAGATTGATCTCGGGGCGCTGCGCCGCGCCCGACGTAAGCCGGGCATGACGAATACCTTGGCAAGGCAACGCGTAGAGTTATTCACGGCGACTTATCAAGCGGATGCCTCCATTTATCCTGCAAACAATTTAACCGATGTGAGCGATCCGCAGCGCAGTCACTTCCAGAATACGCTGCAGGACACCATAGAGCGCTTGTCGGCCCGCGGTATCATCTAACTTTGGAGAATAATGATAATGACAACGCAAAGCAGGCAGTATTTTCCCTGGGTGATCGCGATACTGGCCTCGCTGGCATTGATGGTCAGCAATGGCATGAGTATTTCAGGCTTGTCGGTATTTGACGAGTCGCTGCTGGAGGAATTTGGCTGGACGCGAGGTGAGCTGAAGTTCCGCGATATGATTACGCTCGGTGTGACCGGATTGGCGGCACCGTTTGCGGGGATTCTAATAGATCGCTACGGTGTGCGCGCCTGCATGATCGTGGGTTGGCTGGTGCTGATAGGTGCCTACTTCCTGTATGGCAATATCAACAGCATCGGGGATATGTACCTGGTGCATGTTCTACTTGGCTTTGTACTGATTGTTTGCGGTCTCAATGCTGGCGTGATTCTTGTGTCGCACTGGTTTGTTGCGCGCCGTGGTACAGCCATTGGTATCGCCCTGGTCGGTACCAGCCTTGGCGGCGCCTTTTTCCCGCAGTACGGTACAGCAATGATTGAGGCCGTTGGCTGGCGCAATGCCTATCTCAGCGAGATCGTATTCCCCGTCGTCATGCTGTTGCTGACCATTGCGGTGATCCGTTCTACGCCCTCCGACAAGGGAATGGCGCCATTGGGTGGGGAGATTGGTGTCAGCACTCATACGGGCGAGGGCGTCGAGTATGGCGACGCCATAAGGAGCCGCAGTTTCTGGGCGCTGGCGATTATCGCCTGCTCCACGTTCTATTCCGTGTTAGGCATGCAGGCTCACATATTCCTGCATATGCGTGATCTGGAGTTTTCCGTACAGACATCCACTAACGCCATTTCCCTGTTCTTTCTCTGTGCGCTGGTTGGCAAGTTCGCTTTCGGTCTGATCGCCGACATCATCGGGCCAAAGCGTGTGTTCTATATCAATATCGGCGTTATGCTGTTGGGTGCGCTCGCGGTAGCCTCTATGCGCCCCGACCTGTTATGGGGGGCAGTCGTTGCCTTCGGTCTTGGCTGGGGTGGCGTCTATACGGTATTGCAGCTGTCGGCAATCAACTGTTTCGGCCTGAAAGCGGCGGGTAAAATACTTGGCACCATCACGGTGCTGGACGCCATTGGCGGCGGCCTGGGTATCTGGTTGACTGGCGTGCTGTATACCACTTACGGCAACTACAATATTGCCTTCGCGATATTCTGTGCTCTGGTCTTCGTTGCGTTGCTGGCCATCAGCCAGATTCGTTATCCCGAGTGATGCGACGACAGCTGGCCTGTCATTGTCGCTGAAAGCGATAGAAAGCGTTCTCTTCCAGACCGAAGGCGAGCTCGCCGTTCATGCGGTACGCGCCTTCGCGTGACCACAGGCCTCCGTCGAAAACGATTTCCTCAGAAAAGAGCCGTCGTTGTTCGTTTTGGTAGCGCGATTGAATGACGCAGCTGTCGGGGTCGATGGTACCGACAAATTGCATGCCGCGCAGATGCCAGGTGTTCAGGCAGTCATCAGACAGTTTCTGGATGAGTTGGGACTTGTCCAGCTTCTGCAAAAAGGCTGTTCCGGGTAAACCGCGCTTCTTCATGCTCTCATCTTTGAATGACCATACGCGGCTGCGTAGCAGTCCCTTACTATCAATAAAAAACTCAGAAACGGTCTGGCGGTAGACAGTGGAGCCCTGGTCAGGACTGCGTTTGTTTATCTGGGAGTAGAGCCAAAAGCCGGGCAGGGCTGGCGAAGAAATGCGCACCCTATGCTGGTAAAGATGATCATATTCATGCGCCGGTTCTTTACTGGGCGCGTTCTTCAGCTGTTCGGCATTGTCAAACTCGCCCTCCATTAACGCCATGAGCTGTGTCAGCTGGCTCTCGTCGGCGGCCAGCGAGCGATTCGGTAATAGCGTATTATTTAACAGGCATGCCACTATAAAAAACAGTGCCTGTTGGAGAGTGATTGGCATCGATTTTATCTCCTGCGGAAGCGCCGTTGGCTGATTCTGCTGCGCGCTCAGGGCATTAAACTCTCGTCAAACACGGCCATACCCACTGGCTTGTCACGTTGCAGCATGATCGCGCGCGTACGCAGGAAACGAAGTAATCCAGTGTCGCCCATGCGCGACGGCCCCATGCCGGAATACTTGAAACTCTGTTTTTCTACGTCATGTATCAATGCGGTCATGCTGGCGTCGTTAATTCCCACAGCACCGACTTCCAGTCTGGGTGCCAGCTGGAGTGCATGTTGCTCCTGCCCGAAGATGGAGCCAGACAAACCAAAATCGCTGCTATTGGCCAGGCGGATGGCTTCATCGTCGTCATCGAAAGGAATTATTGGGAGCAAGGGCCCGAAGGTTTCTTCCTGCATCAGCAGCATCTCATCAGAGATCTGTGAAAGAACTGTGGGACGTTGCCAGAAGCCGCCATCGTGCTGCTCGGGTGGTCCTCCGCAGTGCAACCGGGCGCCTTTTTCCAGCGCGTCTTCAAGCTGTTGTGCAACTTTGCCGGCTTGCCGGTCAAAGATGTAGGGAGGCAGATGGCCGTGCCGTATGTCTGGTGTGTTGAATTGTAAAGCAGACGCGCGTTGGCACAGTTTCTCAATCAGTGCATCCATAATGCTGCGGTGGGCATAGATGCGTTCCAGAGACATGCAGGCCTGGCCGGTAGATCCGGCAGCGCTGCGCAAGATGGCGTCTGCAGCGCAATCAAGATCGGCATCAGCCAGCACGATGGCCGGGTCCTTGCCGCCCAGCTCCAGGCACACGGGGATAAAATTCTGCGCCGCTTGCACCGCGACTTTACGGCCGGTTGCCACTGAGCCGGTAAAACAGACCATATCAACGTTATCAACGAGCGCTGCTCCAGTGCCACCATCGCCGTCTACAACGGCAAACACTGTCGAAAGTTCCGGTACTTTTGCAATTGTCTGGCGCAGTACTGCTGCAAATCGGGGGGTCACTTCGCTCGGTTTCAGCATTACAGCGCACCCGGCGCAGAGCGCGGGTATGGCATCGATCAGCGAGAGCGTCAGCGGAAAGTTCCAGGGGCTGATGACCCCGACCAGCGGGTAGGGGACTCGATGCAGGTGATAGCCTACGTTGGCTGCGTTGCCGCTGGCACGCTCCCCGGAAGGCGCGAGCAGGCGTGGTGTTTGCGCGATCCAGTAGCGGATTCGAGCGGCCATGCCGTCGACTTCAAGAAAGGACACGGCGCGTCTGCCAGTATCCTGGGTTAACGCATCGGCCATGGCTTCGCGGGCATCAAGCAATGCGCATGCCCATTGTTCAAGGGCGCGCAGACGTAGATCAAGATCAGCACACCACGCAATTTGTGCATCACGCAAGTCGTTAGCCGAGGCGGTGACTTCGTCGGCTGTCATTACGGTAATGCTGCTGTCGGTATTGCCAGAGCGGGGATTCTTTACTTGCAGGATTGTCATTGACGGCGCCTGTGCTTACGATTTGGTGATGCCACGCGATGGAAGCTGCGCTGTGCCAAATGCCTGACTCCAAATGTTATATTGACATAACTTTCAGTCAAGTTATAGTTTTGTTCCCGGAGAGATCTTCCCCGTAAGCTATAGTTGTATCTGTTGCTTTCAGTCTGCACTCATCAATAATACAAGAGGGGCCCGACATGACCTATGTGGTGCGAACACTGGCGTTACTCCTGACGCTGCTTCCGCCTTTTGCCGGCGCAGGCAATTTGTCTGATAAGGACGAGATGGCTCTGTTCCTCGACTGGTTTCCCGGTGAGTATGATAACCACGAGCAGGTTTGGCAGCAAAAAGAAGATGGCCTGTCCGGTGATCAGCTGCTGGAGCACATCCATCACCGATTCGTCCCGGTAGAGGCGCCGGCCTTAGGAGAACATGTGTTCTTCGTGTTGCAGACCATGGATGACGATATCGATAAAGTCTATCGGCAGCGGATCTACAATTTTCGCTGGAATGAAGCTGAAGACGCTGTCGAGCTGGTAATTTATCGCATGGCAGATGAAGCACGTTATCGCGATGCGTGGAAGAATCCCGGATTAGTGAAAGATATCAGTCTCGATGATGTGAGCACGACCCCGGGGTGTGAAGTTTACTGGCGACACAACGGCGAATTTTTTGACGGGACGATGAAAGAGCAAGCCTGTCATTTCTATTCCAGGCGTTCAGGCAAGGAAATTTACATCACCGATACCCTTCGCCTGACCAGCAATGAAATCTGGATTGCTGACAAGGCCACAGACGCGCAGGGAAATTATATTTTCGGCGCAGACACGCCGCACAAGAACCGCAAGGTCCAGCGCTTCAGTGGCTGGATGGGCGTAAAGAAAAGCTCGGTTGACCCTGAATACCAGGGCGACGAGATGTTCTTTAACGGAGATATCAGCATTCATAACGAGGGCGGCATTGTCGCTCTTGTGGATGACGAGGGTAGCCCCACCGGTTACTCCATCCAGCTTGCTCGCCTCACCTACCAGAATACGCGCACGGCTATACTCAAGCTGGGTATTATCGAGGATGCCACAAACAAGACGCTGGTTTACACCTGGGGTGAACCCGATGCGACACGTCTTGGCATCAATCTGCGCTGGTTCCAGGTCGGTCTCACCGCCGTGGACGAATGACCCTGATGCGAGAGGGTTTGCTGAACATTGTTGATCCTGCGCGTGTGTTGAGCGCGGACGAGGATCGCGCCATTTACGCCCAGGATGTCTACCGCGAAGGTGTCATTCCGGCGTTCGTGGTGAGGCCTGAATCGGTTGTGCAGTTGCAGGCGATTGTGGCGTTGGCTGATACAGAGCGTTGGGCCGTGGTGCCGCGCGGTGGGGCGATGAGTTATACCGGCGGAATTGTGCCGCAAACCGAGCGCACCGTGGTTATTGATCTGTCAGATCTCAACCGCGTGCTTGAGATCAATCAACAGGATATGACGGTGACGGTGGAGGCCGGCTGCAGCTGGGCCGCTCTGTACGACGCGCTGCAGCCTACGGGCTTGCGCACAACGTATTGGGGAACGTTGTCGGGGAAATATGCCACGGTGGGAGGAAGTGTCTCCCAGAACAGTATTTTCTGGGGCTCGGGTCAGTACGGGAGTGCAGCAGATAATGTTCTGGGGATGGACGTTGTATTGGCGGATGGCAGCCTTCTGTCCACCGGTTCAGGCGCGCAGCGTAACAGCGCGCATTTTATGCGTCATTTCGGCCCCGACCTTACAGGTCTGTTTACCAGCGACTGCTCTGCGCTGGGCGTCAAGGCTAGAATCACGTTACGCCTGGTGCCACAGCGCAGCCAGCGCCGCTTTATATCAGCCTCGTTTCCCGATTTTGCTGCCCAGAGTACAGCCATGGTGGCGGTATCACGTAGTGAAATGACCAGCGAGTGTTTTGGCTTTGACCCGTTTTTACAGGGCCAGCGCCTGCGCAGGGAGAGCCTGGCGACGGATATGAAGGCACTGACAGGCGTGATGAAGGCGGCTGGTGGTGTGGGCAATGCGCTGCGTGAGGGCGCCAGGGTTGCGCTGGCGGGACGCGGTTTTATCGATAAGCAGGATTGGTCATTGCACCTGGTTGTTGAGGATTTCAGCGAAGCTGGAGTGCAACACCGCGAGCGCCGGGTGCTTGAGCTGTTGCGCGAGGCCGGGGGTGAGATTGTTGAGAACACCATCCCCAAAGTGCTCAGCGCGCACCCGTTTGGGCCGGTGAACAACATGATTGGTCCGCAGGGAGAGCGCTGGGTGCCGGTGCACGCTCTGGTGCCGCACGGCAAGGCGCAGCAGGTATACGACGCTACTGAGGCGGTATTTGATCGACATCGTGCGGCAATCCTTGAACATGAGATTGGTTGCGGCTACCTGTTGGCGACGATAGCGACCAACGTGTTTGTGCTGGAACCGGTGTTTTTCTGGCCGGACGCATTGAACGAACTGCACCGTGCCAGTGTGGATGCCACCCACCTGAAAAAGATCAAGGGTTTCGCGCCCAATCGGGCCGCGCGCGAAGCGGTTGCGGCTATTCGTGAAGAACTCGTCACCACATATGAGACTCTGGGCGCGTCGCATCTGCAGCTGGGCAAGGCTTACCACTACCAGTCGGGTCTGCGGCCAGAGAATCGGGCATTGATCGGCGCGATTAAAGCGGTGCTGGACCCCAACGGGATTATGAATCCCGGGGTGCTGGGGTTCGGTGATATTGCATGACTGTGCAGCGACACTATCTCGTGCTGGCGGATGGGCAGCAGCTGCATTACCTTCGCGGTGGGGCAGGGCCCACGGTATTGTTGTTGCACCCTTCGCCTTTGCACGCAGAGTTTATGCGTCCTCTGGCAGAGCGCCTCTGTCCCGATTTTGATGTCGTAGCAATGGATGCGCCCGGCTATGGCCGCAGCGATCCGCTGCTGTCTGATGCAGAAGGTTTGCTGCCCTATGTCGAGGTCATCGCAGAGTTCATTTCTCGACTGGATCTGGAGCGTGTACAGATATACGGAAATGCCACGGGCGCGCAGCTGGCGATCGAGGCGGCCAAGGCCTTGCCGCAGCGAGTCAGTGCACTGGTGCTGGATAATGCAGGCTGTTTTACCAGTGATGAGCAAGAGTCGCTGTTGGCCGACTATTTTCCTGATATCAGTGTGCAGCCCGATGGGAGTCACCTGAGTCTGGTGTGGCGAATGGCTACGCAGTTGTACGAGTATTTTCCGTGGTATGACACCCGCGAAAGCGCTCGTATCAGTGCGCAGCCAGCACCACCCGAGCTGGTTCAGGCCACTGTGTTGGCTTATCTCGCCGCCGGGCCGCAGTACGCGCGGGCTTACCGCGCGGCTTTCGCCAATGAGCGTCCCGAGCAGCTGGCAGCGGTTCAGCAGCCGGTGAACGTATTGTTGTGGCAAGACAGCATCCTGCTGCATTACAGTCGGCGTTTGCAAACGGCGGAGCTGCCCTCAACAGTAAGATTTACCGACGTTCCCAGCGGTGTCGATGCGCGTTATGCGGCCGTTGGTCGCGCATTTATAAAACACGAGAAAGCGCGATGAAAGCGACACAGGTCCAGCTGCTGAAAACCCCCACCGGCCTGCCGCAAGAGAGCGATTTTTCGCTGGCGCAGATTGATATGCCAGTCGCTGAATCCGGTCAGGTGTTGTGTGAAACGCTGTTCCTCTCCCTTGATCCCTATATGCGCAGTCAGATTGCCGGACGACATTTGTCTGGCACAGTGCAGCCGGGCGATGGCATGCGCGGTGAAACGGTAAGCCGGGTGCTTGAATCGCACGCCGCCGGACTATCCACAGGAGACCTTGTGCGTGTTCCCGGCGGCTGGCAATCCCATTCGGTACACGCTGCCAACGAGGTTTCGGCGCTACCCGATAATGGTCTGCCTCCCTCCTGTTACCTGTCGACGTTGGGTATGCCGGGGCTGACCGCCTATGCCGGTTTGCACTGGCTGGCTCACTTGCGGGCGGGCGAGATTGTAGTGATACCGGCGGCTACCGGCGGCGTGGGTTCGGTGGCAGGGCAGCTGGCACGTCTCGCGGGTTGCACCGTGATCGGTGTGGCTGGCGGCGAAAAGAAATGCCGGATTGCAGTCGAGGAACTCGGTTACAGCGCCTGTATTGACCGCCATAGTGGTTCAGTTGCCGCAGAACTGGATCGACTTTGTCCAGAGGGTATCGACGTTTTCCTTGATCTGGTGGGCGGTGAGCTGCTGCACCGAGTGTCAGAGCGCCTGAGGGTTGGCGCCCGCGTGGTGCTGTGCGGCTTGATGGCTGAATACAATAAAGACGAGCGCATGGGCGGGCCGCCGCCGGCACTGTGGATCAAGTCGCGAGCGACGGTCTACGGGCTGGTGGTGTACGATTTTGAGCCGCGCCGCGCCGAGTTTGTCGAAGCCATGGCGCCGTTGATCATCAATGGGCAAATTCTCCTTCGGGAAGACAAGGTGCAGGGGCTAGAGAATGCGCCGGCGCTGTTCTGTCGACTGATGCGCGGGGAAAACCAGGGCAAGGCCATCGTGCAGGTCAGTGATGGAAAATAGCCTCACAGTGGGCTTATTGCGCCCGGATTGTTGCTGCTGGCTTAATCAGTCTTTCAAAATTTACGAATTCGTTAATCATCAAGAGGGAAAACCGTTGTGACAGAAATGCAAAGACCACTCGAGGGAATCCGGGTGATAGAAATGGGCCAGCTTCTGGCGGGGCCGTTTACCGGTACCATACTGGCGTATTTCGGCGCTGAAGTGATTAAAGTCGAGCCTCCAGGCGGTGATCCGGTGCGCGGCTGGCGGGTAGTGCGCGATGGCACCTCGTTGTGGTATCGCAGCCTTGGACGGAACAAGAAAAGTGTCACTCTTGACCTCAAATCAGAAGAGGGTCGCGCGCTTGCAGGCAAGCTTATTGATACGGCCGATGTCCTTATCGAGAATTTTCGCCCTGGTCTGATGGAAAAGTGGGCTCTGGGTCCGGAAGAGATGAAACAGCGTAATTCTGGCCTCGTGTACGCACGCATTTCCGGTTATGGGCAGACGGGCCCTTACGCTGCCAAGCCTGGTTATGCTTCAGTAACCGAGGGATTCGGTGGTTTCCGTTATGTGAACGGCGACCCCGGCAAAGCGCCGGTCAGGCCGAATATCAGCATGGGTGACACTGTAGCGGCGATACATGCCGCCTTGGGTATCACTATGGCGTTAATTCAGCGCGCGAAACCCAATGCTGGTGAAGGGCAGGTGGTTGATGTGGCCCTGTACGAATCAGTGTTTAACCTGATGGAGGGCGTGGTGCCTGAATTCGATGGTGCAGGCGTCATTCGCGAGCCCTCAGGTACCACGGTGACCGGTATTGTGCCCACCAACACTTATCGCTGTGATGACGGCAAGTATGTGGTCATCGGCGGTAACGGGGATTCAATTTTCAAACGTCTGATGACGGTCGCGGGCCGCTCCGATATGGCTGAAAACCCGGCCATGGCGAATAACGCTGGCCGCATTGATCACGAGCCCGAAATTGATGCCGCCCTTGAGGAGTGGTGTGCAGCGCACTCCTCAACGTACATTATCGATACCCTGGAAGAAGAGCGAGTCCCGGTCGGGCCTATCTATAGCGTTGAGGACATGATGACTGATCCGCAGTACAACGCTCGCGGCATGTTTGAACAGGTCGAAATCGACGGCAAGCCGCTGAAGATCCCGGCGATCATGCCCAAGTTGAGCGCGACACCCGGACGCACTGACTGGCCGGGCAGCGAGATAGGCAGCCATAATGATGAAGTACTGCGCGGAATTCTCGCGCTTGATGACGGGCAACTCGATAAGCTTCGAGCCGATGGTGTGATCAAGTAACGACGGCATACCCTGTGCAGCGCGCTGCGCCATACAGGGTAGGGAATTTCAGCGCAACAGCATTGCAACAGGCAGGAAAGGAAGAAGGCAGGTATGACTGAGAAAATTGTGGTGACTGACGTTGGTCCTCGCGACGGTTTACAGAATCAGCCGAAAATACTGAGCGTGGACGAGCGTTTGCAGCTCATCGGTACATTGGGAAACGCGGGCGTTGCCAATATCGAGGTGGGTAGCTTCGTGTCGCCGAAGGCCGTGCCTGCAATGGCCGGGACAGATTCGGTGGTGGCGCAATTGCTTGAGGGGGGCACACAGCATTACACCGCGTTGATCCCCAACATGAAGGGCTACGAACTGGCCCGCGCCGCCGGCGCCAGATCAGTCACCATGGTGCTCTACGCCAGCGAGGGTATGGCCAATAAGAACGTCAACATGAGTCTTACTCAGGCTGACGATGTTACAGCTGATATCCTGGCCTGCGCACGTGCCGATGGCATTGAGGTGATCGCGACAATATCGGTGGCTTTTGCCTGCCCGTTCGATGGCCCGACAGAGCCTGGCATCGTGCTTCGCAGCGCTGACAAATTCCTGTCTCTGGGCGCCGATTATGTGGTGATAGCCGATACAATCGGTGCTGCAAATCCGCAGCAGGTGCGCAAACTGACCGCCGATCTGGTGGCAGCCCATGGGGCGGCCCAACTGGGCTGCCATTTCCATGACACGCGTGCGATGGGGCTGGCGAATGTTTATGCTGCCCTTGAATCGGGGATTCGTCGCTTTGATGCCTCCATCGCCGGGTTGGGCGGCTGCCCCTTTGCGCCGGGTGCCAGTGGCAATGTCGCCACAGAAGATCTGGTGATGATGGTTGAGCAAATGGGGTTTGACACCGGTATCGATCTCGTCGCTCTGTTGACGGCGTCAGATCTTGCACAGCAGCTGACGGGCACTGCACCGGGTGGTCGCGCCAAGGCGTGGCTGCAGCCCTGGTTGGAAAAACAGGCCAGTTGAGCGATGACTGCGTACCATTTGAATAAATCTGAGTTGATAAATTAAGTTGGAGAAACCAATGAGCTACAGGCTGGGCGTAGATGTAGGGGGAACGTTTACCGATCTCCTGCTGATCAATGAAGCAACGGGAGAGACTCACACCGCCAAGGTGCCCTCAACCCCTGAAGATTCTTCACTGGGTGTGTTGAATGGTATTGCGAGAATTTGTGAAGAATCGGGTATTGATCCAGCCAGCGTTGATCGCATCATGCACGGTACGACCGTTGCCACCAATGCTGTGCTGACTGGGAGAGGCGCTAAAGTTGGCCTGGTGACGACCGCCGGTTACGAAGATACCTTACAGGTTGCACGTTCATTTTGTCCGGGTGGCCTGGGTGGCTGGGTCAGCTTTATCAAGAAGCCCCTGCTGGCTCCGCTGGAGCTGACCACCGGTGCCACCGAGCGAATCGCAGCTGACGGATCCATCGTCACGCCGCTGGATGAGGCTGCACTGCGCGATTCTTTGCAGGCTTTGCGCGACAAGGGCGGTGTAGAGGCCCTGACAATCTGTTTTATCAATGCCTACATTAATGGCGAGCATGAGCGACGAGCTCGCGATATCGCCGCTGGGATTTTTACCGACACGCCGATCTCCATTTCAAGCGAAGTGGTGCCGGAGATGCAGGAGTACGAGCGCACTGAAACCACGGTGGTGAATTCCTACGTGCGTCCTGAAGTCGCCAAATATGTCGACAACCTGCAGAGTGCGCTGGAAGAACGTATGGGCTCAAACCTGCAGTTATCGATACTGCGTTCGGATGGCGGTTTGGCGTCAGCGCGCGGCTCGGCAGAGTCGCCTGTAAACCTGCTGATGTCTGGCCCTGCCGGTGGCGTTGCCGGCGCGATCTATTTCTGCAGCCGGGCGGGCTTTGACAATATCCTGACCTTTGACATGGGTGGTACATCAACGGACGTGGCGCTGATACAGAATTCCCGGGCGCGCGTGCGCCGTGAAACCATCGTGGCCGATGTGCGTGTGAGAGCGCCATCTGTTGATGTGCGCACCGTGGGTGCTGGCGGTGGCTCCATCGCTTTTGTGCCAGAGTTGACCAAAGCTCTGCGCGTGGGCCCTGAATCCGCCGGCGCTGTACCCGGCCCTGCCTGTTACATGAAGGGCGGTGAAGAGCCCACCGTGTGTGATGCCAATGTCGTTCTTGGCTACCTGCCCTCCGACGTGCAGTTGGGCGGCAAGATGGATATCAACCGGGACGCTTCAGTGGCTGCCGTACAGAAAGTCGCCGATGCGATGGGTATCGAGTTGATGGAAGCCGCTGAGGGCATCATCAAAATTGTTAACGAATCCATGTTCGGCGCCCTGCGCCTGGTGTCTGTGGAGCAGGGCTATGATCCACGCGATTTTGCCCTGGTGGGCTTTGGTGGCGCTGGCCCGCTGCACGCCAATGCGCTGGGGGTCCTGACTAACGCATGGCCCGTCATTGTTCCGCCAGGCCCTGGTGTGCTGTGCGCCTACGGCGATGCAACCACGCAGGTGCAGGATGAGGCCGCGCGCACCTACCTCACTATGGCGGGTGACCTCACCGATGCACAGTTGCTGGACGACCTGAAGGCCTTGCAGGAGAGAGCCGGTGAGTCGTTGCTGGCGGATGGAATTCCCGCCGAAGAACATGAGGTGACATTCCAGGCGGACCTGCGTTATGCGGGCCAGGCCTTCCAGATCACGGTAGATTTCACGGAGGCAGAATTGCGCGAGAAAGGCCTTAACCTGCTGACCGATCAGTTTGATGCGGAGCACGAGCAGCTGTTTACCTTCAAACTGGGCGACGGTCACGAAATCCTCATGATTCGTGCCGTAGCCAAGGCCAAAGCGAAGGCTATTGCGGAGCTCAAAATGGGTGAGGCCGGTACGACGCTGGAACAGTGCCGCATACATGAAAGCCGCTTCTATTATGAAGGCGAATGGCACGACATCTACATTTATGATCGCGGCAAGCTGCACGAGGGCCTTGTTGTGCCAGGCCCCTCTATTGTAGGAGAGATGGATTCCACTACTGTGGTTCTCCCTGGCTTTGAAGCAACCGTAGACGCAGTGGGTAACCTGCTGATCCAACCGGCTTAGAGAGGATTAAGGCAATGACAGCAAAAATTATTGAAACGAATCCGGCGCCTCTGGCCGCTGCGCAGGTCGATGGTGTCACCGTCGATATTATCGAAAACGCACTGCGCAATGCGCGTGAGGAAATGGACGCCGTGCTGTTCCGTACGGCTATGTCTCCGGGCATTCGCGAGCAGGGCGATTGTTTTCCGATGATCGCCAACCGCGAAGGGAAGATGGTCGTAGGGCAGTTTGGCTCCTTTATCGGACCCTTCCTCGAGGCCTACGATGCTGAGATTGAAGAGGGCGACATCATCCTCACCAACGACCCTTATATGTGTAACGCAGCAGTGTCCCACCTTCCTGACTGGGTTGTGTTGGTTCCTGTGTTCAAGGATGGGAGGCATATTGCGTGGTCCGCGATGTTCGGTCACATGTCTGATAACGGCGGCATGGTGCCGGGCTCAATCCCGATTGAAGCCACAACGATTTACCAGGAAGGCATTCGTATTCCGCCGATCAAGCTCTACAAAAAAGGCGTACTGCAGGAAGACCTGCTCGAACTGATTCTTCACAACGTGCGCACCCCTCAATGGAACCGGTTTGACCTGAACGCCCTTGTGGCGGCGTGTAATACGGCGGCGCGGCGCTGCGTGGAATTAGCCGAGCGCTTTGGTGATGATGTGCTCGACACCACCATGGGTATCATGTTGCAGCGCAACTATGACGCGATGAAGCACATCATCGGCATGTTTATTCCGGAAGAGCCGCGCGAGTTCGAGGATTACCTCTGCGACGACGGTATGGGAATGGGGCCGTACAAAATCAAATGCCGTATGTGGCGCGAAGGCGATACGGCTATTTTCGATTTTGACGGCACTGATCCACAGGCCCAGAGCTCCGTGAACTTCTTTTTGAATGAAGACATGTTCAAGATGTTTTTCGGCTCGTTCACCATCAACGTGGTCGATCCGCAAATCGTGTTCAATGACGGTTTTTATGATTTGGTGGATGTGCGCATTCCCAAAGGCACGCTGCTCAAGCCGAATTTTCCAGCGGCGCTGTCAGGGCGAACGCACGCGCTGGGCCGTATCTTTGATTTGTTGGGTGCCCTGCTGGGTATGGGCGCACCGGAACAAATGCTCAGCGCGGCGGGTTTTTCTGATTCCCCGCACCTGTTTTTTTCCGGATATGACAAGAAAGGCGAGTGGTTCCAGTTATTCCAGATAGGCTTTGGCGGCATTCCCGGGCGTCCTGTCGGTGATGGCCCCGACGGCCACTCGTTGTGGCCCGGCTTCACCAATGTACCCAATGAGTTCATCGAATCCTATTTCCCCCTGCGCATAGAGCGTTATGAAACGATCCCGGATTCTGGCGGTGCCGGCCTGCATCGCGGTGGCAACGGCCTGAGTGTTGCTTACCGTTTCCTGTGTGACGGTGATATCGGTATTCACGATGAGCGCTGGTTGATGTATCCCTGGGGCGTATTGGGCGGTGAGACGGGTGTGCGTTCCACCAAGCGACTGGTGCGGGTAGACGGCAGCGAAGAGTGGTTGCCGGCCAAGGCTGAGGGCATCAAGGTGAAAGAGGGCGATCTGCTCTACTTCAATACCTGGGGCGGCGGCGGCTGGGGTGACCCGTTTGCACGCGACCCCGAGCTGGTGCGTCAGGATGTAGAGCGTCGTCTGGTTACGGCTGAGGGCGCGCGACGCTACGGTGTTGTGATTGCCGCTGATGGTTCCGTTGACGCTGCCGGCACGGAAGCGTTGCGCAGCGAAATGATCGCTGAGCGCGGCGATATCTCTGAGTTGTTTAATCGCGGAGGTAGCGTGGAAGAGATCAAGGCACGCTGCGAGCAGGAGACGCATCTGGCTCCGCCGGTTGCTCCGACGTTTATCGCGGCGTCCAGATAAGTTGACTGGGCGTTACCAAATAAAAGATGGCGCGCTGCAGCCGCAGCGCATCCTTCAGCAATACCATTGAGTGACGCGAGAACGCATGTCTGGCACCCTCTTCGAAAAACTGTGGCAGGAACACCTGGTTGAAACGCAGGAGGACGGCACCGACCTGATCTACATTGACCGGATTTTCCTGCATGAGCGGACCGGCTCTATCGCCCTGACCAGTCTGGAGTCCGAAGGCCGTGAGGTATTTTGTCCGGAGCAGGTTTTTTGCTGTATGGACCACATCGTCGATACCTACCCTGATCGCACAGACGAAACCACGATGCCCAGTGGCAAGGATTTCATTGTTGCCACGCGAGCCAGCAGCAGGGAAGCGGGCATCACGCTGTTTGATCTGGATGACCCACGTCAGGGTATTGTGCATGTCGTGTCACCCGAGCAGGGCATTGTGCAGCCCGGTATCACACTGGTCTGTCCGGATAGTCATACCTGCACCCAGGGAGCGCTCGGCGCCCTGGCATGGGGTATTGGTTCCAGTGAAGCGGAACATGCGCTGGTCACAAAAACCTTGCGCGTCAAACGGCCGGGAACACTGCGTGTTACGTTTGAAGGCAGCCTGCCGCCGGGTGTCACCGCCAAAGACATGATTCTCCATCTTATCGGCACCTATGGTGCTACCGGAGGCAGCGGCTATGCTGTGGAGTTTGCCGGCCAGGCGGTAGCCGAGCTGGAGATGGAAGGTCGCATGACGCTGTGCAATATGGCTGTCGAGTTCTCGGCGTTTACCGGCCTGATCGCGCCTGATAAAAAAACCGAGGTTTTCCTGCAGGGCCGGCCTTATGCGCCCAGTGGCGATGCCTGGCAGCAGGCTAAAGACTATTGGGCGTCCTTGTTTTCTGATGCCGATGCAGTTTTCGACAAGGAACTGGTTGTCGACTGTTCCCAGCTTGAACCGCAGGTTACATGGGGTACCAGTCCGCAGCACAGTGTGCCTGTAACAGCGCTTGTTCCCAGCCGTGGTGAGCCCGCGGCGCACGACAGCGACGCCCAGCAGAAGGCGCTGGTTTATATGGCGCTGGCCGAAGGGCAGCCGCTAGCGGGTTTGCCGATAGATGCGGCGTTCATAGGCTCCTGTACCAACAGCCGCATTTCGGATTTGCGCATGGCAGCGACGGTATTACGCGGGCGCACCGTGGCTGCGGGTTTGCGAGCTATTTGTGTCCCGGGTTCCATGCAGGTGAAGGCGCAGGCCGAAGCTGAGGGTCTGGACAAGATATTTACTGATGCCGGTTTCGAGTGGCGAGCATCTGGCTGTTCGATGTGTTTCTTTGCTGGTGGTGAACACTTTGGTTATCGCGAGCGAGTGCTGAGTACCACCAACCGTAACTTTGAAAGCCGGCAGGGTCCGGAAACCCGTACGCATCTGGCGAGTCCCGCCACGGTGGCTGCATCAGCGGTATGTGGAGTCATTACAGACCCGCGGGAGTTTCTGCAATGAATATGCAGCGCTTTGAAACACTCACTGGTGTTGCAGCGCCGCTGCTGCGCGCTAACGTGGACACCGATGCCATCATTCCCTCGCGAGAAATGAAACGCGTTTCCAAGCACGGGCTTGGTGATGGCCTGTTTGCCGGATGGCGTTATTTACCTGACACACAGCGCCAGCCCAATCCCGACTTTGTGCTGAATCAAGCGGGCTTTGAGCGAGCCACAATACTGTTGTCAGGGCCCAACTTTGGCTGTGGTTCGTCACGCGAGCATGCGGTATGGGCGTTAAAGGAATATGGCATCAGGGCTATTATTGCGCCGGGATTCGGTAGTATTTTCGCCAATAACTGTGTGCGTAATGGCCTGCTGCCTCTGGTGCTGCCAGAAACGGCGGTGCGGGCATTGGCCGACTGGGTTGAGACCGATCCGGTTGATCATCCGGTTGTGATTGACCTTGTTAGGCAGCAGGTCATTGCCGGCGATGAACTCTATCAGTTTGAGGTAGAGGCTGGTGCCAGGCGTATGTTGATGGAAGGCCTTGATGCGATTGCCCTGACGCAAACACGTTCCGATGTGATCAAGGATTTTCACGAAGCCAGGCAGCGCTCTCGCCCCTGGCTCTACTGAGTTCGCTACCGGCCCCGTTGCAGCCAGAATCCCTAGTTGGCGATAGCTATTCCTCTGGCGACCAGGTCGTCAATCTGAGCTGTCGTCAGCCCCAGTGACAACAGGTGATCTCTGCCGCCTTGTCCTGGGGTGGGCAGGTTCTTGCGCAGATCCGCTTTTTCACCATTGAACTCAATGGGCAGGCCGGGAAGCTTGATGTGACTGCCGTTCTCCAGCGCAATATCCATTAAACCACCACCCTGGAGCAGATGAGGGTCGCTAACCAGGTCAATCGGTTTGTTGATAGGCGCGAAAGGCACGCCGGCCCTGTCCAGGCGTGCCATCAACTCTTCCTTGTTCATGGTTTTAAACAGGGCAACAATTTGCGGGATGATCACGTCGCGTTGTTTCACCCGTTCGTTATTGCTGCGCAAGGATTCATTGGCGGCGAATTCTGTTAGTTCGAATTCCTCGCACAGCCTCTGCCACAGAGAGTCACTGACCACGCCTACGAACACCCGCTCTCCATCGCTGCTTTCAAAAATATCATAGACAGACCATGCGCTGCGGCGCACAGACATCGGCGGTGGTTCTTCGCCCAATACCCCTTGTTGCGCTATGTGCTGACCCACCATGAATGCAGTGGTTTCAAACAAAGAGCTGGTGATGTGCTTGCCCTTGCCCGTTGAGTGCCTCTCCTGTAGTGCAGCCAGAATGCCGATAACGCCAAACATACCCCCGGTAATATCGATCACCGAGCTGCCGGCGCGCATGGGTTTGTCGGGTAAACCCGTCATATACGCCAGGCCTCCCATCATCTGGGTCACCTCGTCCAGCGCGGTACGATGTTCATAAGGGCCAGATAAAAACCCCTTTAGCGAACAGTAAATGAGGCCCGGGTTCAATTCGCTCAGCGACTCGTAGCCCAGACCGAGTTTATCCATGGCGCCCGGTCGGAAGTTTTCGATCATGATGTCACTGCGCTGCACAATGTCACGCGCAGTAGCGATGCCGTCGGCCGCTTTCAAATCGAGGCATAAGCTGGATTTGTTGCGGTTGTACATGGCGAAGTAGCCGCCGCCGCTGCCCTTGAGTCGGCGCGTGTTATCACCTTGCAGGGGTTCTATCTTGACAACATCGGCACCCAGGTCACCAAGAATGACGCCCGTAGTCGGCCCCATTACCATGTGAGTGAACTCTACGACCTTGATACCCGCCAGCGGCTTTACCTGATCTGTCATGCGTTATGCTTCCCTTGCCATGGTCTGAGGTTTAAAAGATAATATGATATATCATTATATCAAATGAAAGAAGGGCAGCCCTGCTATGCCCGCGGGCTGCACATTGCTTATTACCGTGCGGAGATACCAGTGAGTTCTATCGATATTGAGATCAGCGAGGTCGGCCCCAGGGATGGTTTGCAAAGCATCGCGCCTGTGATGCCCACGCAGGCCAAAAAAGCGTGGATCAGTGCGCTGGCTGCGGCTGGAATTCCGGAAATCGAGGTGGGGTCATTCGTTCCCGCCAGTGTCTTGCCGCAGTTGGCGGACACGGCAGAGCTGGTAACCCATGCCAGGTCCATACGGGGGTTGGCGGTGGCGGTGCTGGTGCCTAATTTGCGGGGGGGCCAAAACGCACTGGCTGTAAGGCCACATAAGATGACGATTCCGTTGTCGGTCAGCGAGACTCACAGTCTGAAGAACCTCAAGCGAACGCACGAACAGGTGCTGCAGGAAGTTCGCGGCATTCGTGAAGCCATCAATTCACTGCCCAGGGATGAGCGCCCAAAGCTTGAGGGGTCTTTGTCCACGGCCTTTGGCTGTACGCTTGAAGGTAAGGTGCCAAAAAGCAAAGTGCTGGAGATGGCGCAGAAACTGATGGAAGCGGGTTGTGATGAGGTGGGCTTGTCTGACACGACTGGTTTTGCCAACCCTGTGCAGGTGCGTGATTACACACGTGAGATCTGGGCGCTTCTGGGGCGCGACAAGCTGACCGGTATCCACCTGCACAACACGCGTGGCCAGGGCCTGGCCAACGTTATGGCGGCGCTTGATGTGGGTTTGACCACGATCGACGCATCCATGGCTGGTATCGGCGGCTGTCCTTCTGCGCCCGGTGCCAGTGGCAATATTGTCACGGAAGATCTGGTGTTTCTACTGGAGAGCCAGGGTTTGCGCACCGGAATCAACTTTGAACGTTTGTTTGAAGCGCGCCAGGTGTTGGCCGATGCATTGCCCGATATCGAGCTTTATGGGTTCACGCCTTTGGCCGGTCTGCCGCGCGATTTCGTCCCTGCCACGCCGCAGTAGTGCCATTGCCAGCCTGGATGCTGGTTATAAAAAAGCCCGGTTATTGCTAACCGGGCTTTTTTTATTTACCAGAGTGTCTAGAAGCGCATACCCAGTGTGATACCCGCTGCACGTTGCTCAGGCAGTGTTGCTCCGATGGCGCGGTCAGGGCCAAAGGTAAAGAAGCCGCTCTGCGTTTGCACGTAGCGAATCAGTGCAGGTGATGTGTCATCGTCGGTAGCATTGCGAACCCAGACTTCGATGTCGAAGGTGGGGTTACGCAGGCCAGCGCGCAGGTTCACGCGGCTTGAATCACCGGTGTCAGCTGCATTGTAGACCTGGGCGTAGCGCTCAGAATTGTACAGATAATCGACACGAGCGAACCAGTCCCAGTTATCCGTCACGTTGCCTGAGAACGTGTTGGAGATGGTTGCCTGGTGTTTGGAAACCTGCGGCAGCTCCGTGCCACTGATCACAACGTCGCCGTTAGCGGCGTAGGGGAAGCCAAACTGGGCTGCCTCTTCATAGCCGCTGAGCATGCCGTTGGGGGTCACCGAGTCAACTGCAGAGATACGATAGTCCTTGATCTCTGAATCGGTATAGGCGTAGCCCACGTACAGGTCCCACCACTGTGTCAGACTCGCGTTGAACTCGATTTCGGCACCCCAGATCTCGGTTTCACCGAGGTTGTCCAGAATGGAGAACGAGCCGCTGCCATCTGCGCCAGCTGTTGTGGTGGTGAGTTGCTGCTTCTCCCAGTCGATGTAATAGACGGCGCCGTTGAGCGTGGCACGTCCATCCATGATGGTGCTCTTCACACCCATTTCATAGTTCCAGGCTTCTTCTTCATCGACGGCACGCTGATTGTCGCGAATATTGCTGGATGTATTGAAGTCGCCCGGCTTGTTGCCCTTGGAGACTACACCGTAGAGCATCATGTCATCAGTGACTGACCAGTTCACCGTGAATCTGGGCAGGATAGCATCGTACTTTTCAGACAGGTTGAGGTTTGCCGAGCCTCCCGTAGCTTCTACCTCGTCTTCGCTGTAACGCAGTTCCACGCCTGCTGTGAGGTCATCAGAGAAATCATAGATGAGCTGGCCGTACACGGCCCAGTTGCTGACACTTTTATCAGCCTGGTCAATCAGTGGGAATACATCGTAACCCGGCGCTGTCGCAACAAGGCCTGCTTCGCTGGAGTTTCTCTCCTGGCTGGAGCGATCGCGTTCGTAATAGTAAGCGCCCACCAGATAGGAGAGAGGGCCGGTTGATGTTGAAGACAGAGTGAGTTCCTGGCTCCACTCATCCGACTCTTCCTCAGTCTCTGTCAGGAAACCAAAGCGCTGTGAGATGGCGAAAGGTGGAAATGGAACGCTCACGACATAGAAGTCGCCGCCGCCGAAGGTCTGGTCCTGTCGTGCGCTGGCTTCATAATCATGAAAGCTGGTCTTGGACTGCAGCCGATGCCCTTCGAGATCCCAGCCCAGTGTCAAGCCAAGACGCAGTGCTTCAAACTCAGTACCCATGTTCTGGTAGAAACTGTTTTCCAGGCTGGTTTTGCCATTATTGGGGTCGAGAATATCGTCGATATCGACTTCGCCACAGAAATAGCCGCTGTCGTTATAGGCGGCGCCGGTAATGCCGTCACCCGGTGTGCCCGCCGGCGGGTTTGGCGCTGGCCCGAACGCACAGTTGTTGTTGGATGAGTCCAGCAGGCCGATGGCATAGGGGTCATCGCTGGTATCTTCCCACATGACATTCAGGGCAGCATCGAAGCTGTCGCTGGGATTCCAGGTCAGTACGGACGCAAAGCTGGTTGTTTCTTCCCCGCCAATGTCGTCATTGTTGGGCAGGCCACCAATGGCGTTTCCGGCAAAATCGTTTTCGTATTGGCCATCATAAGTGTAGTAGCTCAGTGAGACCATATAGCCCATATTATCGCTAAGCGGTCCTCGCGCGGTGAGGTCTCCACGCAGTTCGCCGTCTTCGCCGGCGGTGACTCGCGCTTCTCCCTCAAATGTTTCGGTGGGCTGTTTCAGCACATAGTTGACTGCACCAGCCAGGGTTGATCGGCCGTACAGCGCGCCCTGGGGGCCTTTGACGACTTCGACCCGCTCAACAGCGGTGAGCGGCAGTGTCGCGCCGCCTTCACCAACGAAGAAACCGTCGATGAAAAGTCCGGCATTGGGGCCGCCCTGAATGGTTGACTGTCCGCGAATGGCCGGACGAAAATCCTGGCGGCCAAAGGCCTGCGCGAAGTCAAAACCAGGCGTGAATTCGGCGATATCGGTCAGTGAATTAATGCCTGCTTCATCCAGCATGGCGCGGTTGAAGGCGTTGATGGAAAGTGGCACATCCTGTAGCGACTCGGTGCGTTTTCGTGCGGTTACGATAACTTCTTCCAGCATCAGCTGTTCGCCTTGCGCCAGGGCAGGTAAGGCTTGTCCTGCCGTAACGGCGACTGTCGATACCAGTGCCGATCTTACGGCCAGACTGCAAAGATTACGCTTACGGGTTTTGAGCATGGTGTATTCCTCGTGACGGTTTCCCGGGTAGTGCCACATTCCGATTTTTAACGTTCACGGTTAGGTGGCTTTGATTGTTATATACATATAACATTATAGTAAATTATTGGTTGATTACATCACCGTCCCAGCAGCCTTGCAAGCCCCTGAAACGGTAATTTTTCCCGATTGATCCCTGGTATGAGTGCTGATGCGCTCTGGGGAATGCCGATTGCATGTCCCATTTTTGCGCTGCGTAAGCAAAGGGAAATGCTCTAGTTGAGCGTGTCCGTAAGTAGCTGGTTCAGTTCTACAACAAACCCGTCCGGGTCACGGATGACGCTGACCCTGACCGGAATGGTGCCTTTACCATCGTAAGAGGGATAGTTGGTCTCTTCTGGCTCACTGAGCACCTCTACGCCCGGAGTATTGATTACTTGCTCCCAGCGCTGGTCCAGGTCCTTGACATTAAATACCAGTACGATAGTGCCGGGCTCAAAGGCCAGATCGCTGACAGGCTGCTGCTTGAGCGGCTTTATATACTGCAGCAGACCAAGCACGCCAACAAAGTTATCGTTTGCCTGCAGAAATGTAAGGCGCAGTGCGCGCTCTGCCTCATCGTCTGACGCAGCATCGCGAGGCGTGCGGATGTGATTGTTGTAGGACAGCGTCATGCCAAGCGCGTCGCGATACAGAGCGAGTGAACGATCGATATCGCGAACGACCAGTGTTGTGCGCCGCAGGTCAAGCGGGATGCGTTCGTCATCCGCAACGGGTGCAGAGAAACTGGCGGGGCTTGCCAGTAATATAAGCAGTGCCAGGGTAGCTAGCTTGGATGTTGCTATTACAGTTCGCATTTATAGAGTCCTCATTCAGTTCTTATTGGTAGTGATATCGTTTCAGGATCTTGCCTGGGTATGCCTTAGTCGTGCTTTGCATCATAGCGCTGTCCCGCCTCAAGAAGGGATTCGGCTTCCAGCAGGCGATTCATGTCAGCAAGCTCTACCATATGCTCCCGTATGCCGAGCGTGGTTCCGGTGCTCTTGATGGTGGCCAGAATCCTCTGTGTCTGTGGCACAAAGCCATGCAGCAGGGCGGCAGGGTAAAGCGCGATTCTGTAGCCCAGGCTCAACAGGTCGCCGGTATCTTCGGTGGGTGCTCCTCCCCCCTCTACCAGGTTGTGCACCAGTGGTGTGCGTTCTCCGAATCTCTGCCCGATCAACGCCATCTGTTCAATCGATTTGGGCGCTTCAATAAACAGGGCATCTGCGCCCGCTTCAAGATAGCGTTCTGCGCGCTCCATGGCATCCTCAAAGCCGTTCACGCCCAGCGCATCGGTACGCGCCACAATCAACGTATTGCCGTGCTCTCTGGCATCCAGCGCCGCATGCAGTTTACCAACCATCTCGTTGCAGGCGATGACGGCTTTGCCCGCCATGTGCCCGCAACGCTTGGGAGCGACCTGATCTTCCATCTGCAAGGCGCTGGCGCCGGCGCGTTCAAGATCCCGCACGGTGCGCTGCACGTTCAATGCATTACCGAAACCAGTATCCATATCAACCAGAAGGGGGAGTTCAACCCGATCCCTCATTACCGCAACGGTGTCTACCAGTTCCGTTGCGGTTACCAGTCCCATATCAGGGCGGCCGAAACGCGCGAATGACAGGCAGGCGCCGGACAAAAAAGCGCATTCGAAACCGGCCTGTTCTACCAGTAGCGCTGATAGCCCGTCATAAACTCCGGGCACGCCGAGCAGGGTGTTGTCCTGCAGTCTGCGACTGAGTCGTACTCGGTGGTTTGCACTCATGGTCAGGCCTGATGCGGGCATTAAAGATATAAAGCTATATCATTGTAACTAAAGTCAATGGTTCTGTAACGGGCTTTGTTTGTTTTGATCTCGGTTGGCAAGCGGGGTGAGTCGCAGGAGGTGCAAGCTGTAATTGATGAGTGTGGTTTCAATAGTTTTGCCAGAGCTGGGGTTTTCTTGCTGTAGTATTCGAGGTGTTTGTCAGTTGGTCCGTTGGGGGGCTTTATGCGTCGTAAAATCTGGTTTAAGTCGGTGCTGTTGATTGCTGTTATGTATTCGATAGTGGGGTGGGCCCAGGAATCTTCGGACCCCAATCTGCGTGTTGAGATAGTCGGCTTGTCCAAGCTCAGTGGGTATGTGTTTGTCTCAGTTTACGATTCAGAGTCGACGTGGCTCGGTAGCGAGCGTGTCGTGCAGCGCAAGGTGAATATTCAGGAGGCGCTGCAAGGCGAAGTCGTTGTCCTGGAACTGGCTTTAGCATCTGGAGAGTATGCGCTCTCTGTTTTCTATGACGTGAATGGTAATGGGAAGCTGGATTCCAATTTCATGAAAATTCCGAAAGAGCCGATAGCGCTTTCAAACAACACCAAGCCAAGCTTTGGGCCACCGAAATACGAAGACGCCGCTTTTGTGACCTCAGATACCCTTATCGTGCAGCGACTCGTTATGGAAGTGGACTAGCGTTTCTGTAGCGGATCGTGCGCTGGGTCGGCTACTTGTCATCCAGCTTCAAATCCATCTGGTATTGAAAGCGGTCTGGATGGTAGTGGACCTGTAAGTAGTCGACCAGTTTCTCTTCGCCCTGATGGGTTTCGTAAGATAAGCGTTTAAGGCTAAGCAATGGAGCTCCTGGCACGGTTTCCAAATGTGCCGCCATTTCTTCCGAGGCTGCAGTGGCACTGATGTTCTGCGTGACGTGAGTGATACGCAGGCCCTGTTTGCGAAAAATCTCCAGGCGCGGGGAGCGGCTGAAGTCACGTTTGCTGACGGGCTTTTGCAGTTTAGCAGTCCAGCTATCGTAAAAACCGAAAGCTTGGCCGTCTCGCGAGCGCACCCGCACCAGATGCAGGGCTTTTTCTTTGTCATCCAGCCCCAGCGCGTTGCTGATGTCTGCCGGAGGCCTCTGGCGTTTACATTCCAGTACATTGACATCGGAATGGCGTGCCATGCTTTCAATTTCTTGCAGCATGCTCACCAGGGGCGCTCTTACTGGCTGCGGACTGTATTCATAGGTAACGTGCGTGCCTTTACCCCTGTGCCGTTCTACCAGTGATTCAGCCGCCAATTCATCCATCGCCCGCTTGGCGGTGATACGCGAGACTTCAAATCTCTCAGCCAGTTGCTGCTCCGTTGGCATCTGTGCGCCATTGGCGATTGTGCCATTCAGGATGGCGGTCTTGAGCAAGCTGTAAAGCCGAAAATAGAGTGGGGTAGGCAGGTCTTTGCGCAACGCCCCCAATTGATTTTCGCTGAATAACTCGGCGATAGTGCTCACGGGTTCTCCCTGTCTGGGTTGGTTTGTCTTAATGTTATATCAAATTAGGTCATTAGTGCTGCAATCATTGTTGTTGGCTTTGCCAGGCGTCAACAATTTCGCTTGCACTGGCGTTCCATACCCCGGGTTGTTGCATGATGTAAGCCAGCGCTTCTTCCAGTTTCTTGATGCGATGGGGCTGCCCGAGCATCCACGGATGTATGTTCAGCGCCAGTGCCCGTCCACCTTTGGATGTGGCCTCCTGCAGCAGGAAGTCGCAGGCATCTGAAACCTGCTCCAGCCAGGATTGTTCGCTGTGGAGGTTGTTCATCATGATGAACGTGTCTTCCAGTTCAGTCGCCAGTGGCATGGCAACCAGTTCACCCGATTCGGTGGTGAAAGCGTAGGGCATATCGTCATTCACCCAGTCACAAAAGTAGCGTACGCCGTGTTGTGCCAGCAAGTCTGGCGTATGCTCGCTCTCATTCCGTGCGGGGCTGATCCATCCTGTAATTGCCTGCCCGGTGAGTCCGCGAAGGCGCGACAGTGATTGCTCGACCAGCGCGGCCTCTTCATCGTGGGGCATGCCGCCATAATGCAGACTGTCCATATTCCATCCGTGGCAGAGTATTTCGTCACCGCGCGCCAGGATTTTGTCCAGAAGATACGGGTTGCGTTCAGCAAGCTGTGTATTGAAGGCAAAAGTGGGGCGAACACCTTGTTGGTCAAAAGCGCGGAGAAAACGGTAAATTCCGACGCGGTTGCCATAATCACGGAGTGAAAAGTGACGCAGGTCAGGGTATGGCATGGTCATACCCCCAGGAACGGCAAAGGGTTTGCCGCGCTGATCAAGGGGAAAGAACTGCAGGGGTACATTCACCCACAGAGCAAGATCGGCGCCATTCGGCCACCGCACGGGTGGCCTGTCGGATAGCATGCTCCACGAATAGCGTTCATGGTCCATGCCATAGCTGCGGTGAGGATATTGCAGGTGTTCTTTATCCAGCGCCATCGTTACTGGCCCCCCTGGCGACTGGCAATATCTGCCACTGTTTGTTCGTAGTTGTTGTTCAGGAAATGCCGCGCGATCTCCCGTCCGGTTGTCACCCAAACGTCACTGTGCCCGGTAATGTACTCCAGTGCCTCTTCGAAGGCTTTCAGGCGATGGGGGCAACTGACCTGGTAGTTGTGTGTAGGAATGCACATTACCGTGCCAGAATCAGCGCCCTCCTTATAGAGTCTGTCGAAGTTGTCCTTGAGCATCTGTCCATAGCGCCGTGGCTCGATCTTGTTGACCACGTAGGCAATCGTATCGTTCATCTCAAGCGAGTAGGGTATAGAAACAAAGCGCTTGCCACTGCGTGTTTTGATGGGAGTCGGCTGGTCATCGTGAAACAGATCGCAGGTGTAGAAACCCGCATCGTCACCTGCCAGCTCTAATCCGGCCTCTGCAAACAGGTCCAGGGTCAGTTCAGAGTGCGACAGGGCCGGAGCCAGGTAGCCAGCGCAGTGCTGGCCCGTATGGCGATGAATGGTCTGCATTGAGTCAAGGATCATCTCGCGCTCCTGTTCCTCACTCATGCCATAGGTGTATCGCGTGTTGTAAATGCCGTGGCTGAAAAACTCCCAGTCACGCTCTGCACACAGTGAAATGATCTCCGGGTGGTGCTCACACAGTGCCGTAGACAGGGAGATAGAGCCGCGGATGCCGTACTTGTCGAGAATTTCCATCTGGCGCGCATGGCCCACGCGATTGCCATAATCCCTGATCGTATATCCCGGAAGTGCAGGGTAAGGCTGGGGCCAGGCTTTGCGATGTGGGTTTGCCGGCGGGTCGAGCTCGTAGTATTCGATATTCGGTGCTACCCAGAAGGCTAATCTGGCGCCATTGGGCCACTCAATCCTTGGCCGTTCGTCGTAGGGCCAGTAGTCGTAAAAACCGGGATCCTGTTTCATGTTTGTTGATCCAGCCAGGCAAAGACCTCATCAACCTCAAGCACATCGGCGTATTTGAGCGAAAGATCAGTCAAGTTGGCGAAGTGATAGCTCTCGTGCTTATCGGCGACACACTCCTCAGGGACGATGGTGCGATATCCGCGTGACAGACTGTCAACGGCAGTTGCCCGGATGCAGCCGGAGGTTGATCCTCCAGTCAAGATGACCGTATCCACTTGATGCCATACCAGTAGCGACTGTAGCTGGGTTTCAAAGAATGCCGATGGCATTTTTTTCAGGTAAATGACATCGTTCTCACAATCGATATTCAGTCTGTCGTCAAATTCGCTGCGCTCGGAGCCAAATTTAATGTTCTGCAGTGAATCAGGCGTGTCGGTTCGGGTTCCCCAAATTCCTGCGTCCTCCCCGGATTCCATGTAGGCGACATGAGTCCAGACGACTGGCCATTTCAACGTGCGAAACCTGGCAGAGAGTCGGTCTATATACTCCAGTTGGCGTGGGTCTGTTTCGTAGGCGGTGGCGAATAAATCAGTGCGAGTGTAGGCTTTTTGTGGATCGATATTGACCAATGCGGCTTTGCGGCCGAAGCCGAACCGCTTGCGGGCAGGATTCGTCTTGATCTGTTGGTAGATCTCACGCGCTGTCTTGTCGGATGTTTCCATTGATTCGGCCTGTTGATGTAGTGTTCAAAAGATATATAAGTATGTCATTATAGTAAATGATCTCGTTCCAGTCAGCACCGCTGTGCGGTAGTTTCAATGGCATAACAGATCTGGCAATAGCTAACTTTTACCTATCAGGGGACCGTCTGAATGGACCTGGATCGACAATCACTTGGGCTGGGGCGTAAACCCGCGCTGCTGATAGTGGATATGATTAATGGGTTTACTGACCCGGCTTGCGCACTCGGCAGTGAATGTCCGGGCGTGGTGGCAGCCAACGTGGAGCTTTTGGATGCGTTTCACAACGCCGGCTTGCCGGTGTATTTCACTACGGTCGTTTTCCGTAGCGGTGACCAGGCGACCGTTTTCAGACAGCGAATTCCAGCGTTGAACGTCCTGACCCCAGAATCCCACTGGGTAGCGGTGGATTCACGGCTGCCGATGCTCGCAGGCGATGAGTTGATCGAAAAGCAATGGGCGAGTGCATTTCATAAAACGGATCTCGATGCGCGTTTGCGCAGTGCGGGGGTTGATTCGCTGGTCGTGACAGGTTTAACCACCAGTGGTTGCGTGCGCGCGTCAGCCGTTGATGGCCTGCAATATGATTATCGGGTCGTAGTGCCGGTAGAAGCAGTCGGCGATCGCAATGGCGATGCACATGAAGCCAACCTGTTCGATATGCACGCAAAATATGTCGATGTGATGAGCGTGGCTGAGGTTGTGTCGGTGTTGCAGGCGGACCATTAGCCCTCTTTTTCTTTAGCGAGAGTTACTGTTGTACCTGTCTTGCGAACAACCACAGTGGAAAATACTGGCAGAGGCAGTATTCAGCAGCGAACATTGATGTAGCAAACTGCGTCTTTACAGAAACATCGAGGAGCGTCTGTGGATGTTCCCGCATCCGGACAAGCAAGATTCTGCCGAGAACTGGCGTTGTCTTGTTGGCCGGTTTGCTGGCTTGGTGTGTTGCCCGTTTTAGCGGGCCTCTGTATTTTCCGGGTTCTTTTAGCCGTCTCTTTTTTTGGAATTGTTATGAACATGAATTCACAGCCCACTTTGACCGATGATTTGGCTGCAGACCGACAGGAATGGATTGAATCTCTCGATGCGATTCATCGAGAGTACGGCGAGGACGGCGTGCGGGAAATCCTGCGCGCCCTGCAGAATCACGTGCTGCGCAGTGGCGTTGTGCTGAGCGAGGCAACGCTCAATACGCCCTATGTCAATACGATTCCCGTCTCAGAGCAGCCTCCCTATCCGGGAGATATTGAGCTTGAAAAACGCATCGAGAATATTATTCGCTGGAACGCTATGGCGATGGTATTGAGGGGGCAGGATGAGGGCAACGGTGTAGGAGGACACATAGCAACCTACGCATCCGCTGCGACGATGCTGGAGGTCGGTTTTAATCATTTTTTCCGCTCCCGTGGAGAGACCTACGGTGGCGATATGGTGATGCCGCAGCCGCATGCGGCTCCCGGCCTGTATGCGCGTGCATTTGTAGAAGGGCGCCTCTCAGAGCAGCAATTGAAAAACTTTCGGCGGGAGCTGCAGCAAGGAGGCGGTTTGTGCTCCTATCCGCACCCGCGTTCCATGCCCGATTTCTGGCAGATGCCCAATGCTTCAATGGGGTTGTCTACACCCTCGGCGATTTATCAGGCACGCTTCGCCAAGTATCTGGAAAACCGGGGCCTGAAACAGGCTACCGGTGGCAAATTCTGGTGCTTTATTGGTGATGGTGAGTCCGATGAGCCCGAAGTCCTTGGTACGATTAATATTGCCTCGCGTGAAAAATTGAACAACCTGGTGTTAGTCGTCAACTGCAACTTGCAGCGGCTGGATGGACCAGTACGTGGCAACGGCAAGATTATCCAGGAATTGGAGCGCTCCTTCCGGGGCGCTGACTGGAACGTGGTCAAGGTCATATGGGGCAGTGGTTGGGATGGGCTTTTGGCGCAAGACAAAAAAGGGATTTTGCGCAAGCGAATGGAAGACTGTGTTGACGGGGATTATCAGCGCTATTCAATCATGCCCGGTAATGAGCAGCGCGAACATTGGGTGGACGGCGACGTTGAACTGCAGCAAATGATGAATTCGCTGACGGACGATGAGCTCAAGCTTATTAAGCGTGGAGGTCAAGACCCGAAGAAGGTCTACGCCGCTTTCCAGAAGGCGAGTCAATCTTCAGACAAGCCGACGGTGATTCTGGTAAAGACAGTCAAGGGTGATGGCATGGGGCCGGCTGCGCAGGGTCGCAACAATGCCCACCAGAAGAAAGACCTTTCTGCCGAGGAGCGCATAGCCTGCGCGCGTGATTACGGCATACCTCTGGATGATGAGGCCATCAAGCGGGCCGAGTTCTACCGTCCGCCGCAGGACAGCCCGGAGATGCGCTACCTGCGAGAGCACCGCCAGCGTCTGGGAGGTTTTCTTCCCGAGCGTCGCGTTCAGTGTGCCACTTTGCAGGCGCCAGAGCTTGCCCTGTTCAAAACTACCATCGAAGGCACAGGCGAGCGCACGGCATCGACAACGATGGCGATGGTCAGAATGCTGGCACAGTTGATGAAAGACAAGTCGCTGGGCAAGTATGTCGTTCCCATCGTTCCTGACGAGGCGCGTACCTTTGGTATGGATGCACTGTTCAAGGTAGCGGGTATCTATTCACCTTCGGGGCAGAACTACACCCCTGTCGACGCTGATTCCCTGATGTCATACCGGGAGGCGGTAGATGGGCAGATACTGCAGGAAGGGATTTGCGAGACTGGCGCTATGGCATCCTTTCTAGCCGCAGGTACCGCTTATGCGGTGCATGGCGTCCCCACCATCCCCTTCTACATTTTCTATTCGATGTTTGGCTTCCAGCGTGTTGGCGATATGATCTGGGCCTGCGCCGACATGATGGCCAGAGGCTTCTTGCTGGGCGGAACCGCCGGCAGAACGACGCTCAACGGGGAAGGTTTACAGCACGAAGACGGGCATTCTCATATCCTTGCCAGTACCCTGCCTAATCTTAGAAGTTATGATCCATCGTTCGGCTATGAATTGGCCGTGATAGTCAGGGACGGCATCCACCGCATGTATGAAAACGGTGAAAAGGTGTTTTACTATATTACGCTGTACAACGAAAACTACTGTATGCCGCCAATGCCCTCCGAGCCTGGTCTTGAGGAAGCGATTATCAAAGGGGGCTATTGCTGGCGGCGGTCCGATTCTGACGGTTTACCTGTTCATCTGCTGGCCAGTGGCTCGCTCATGCAGCAGGCGATTGCCGCGGCAGACCTTCTCGAAACCTGGGGCTACGCAGCTTCAATATGGAGTATAACCAGCTACATTGAGTTGGCTCGTGAAGCTGAATCCTGTGAGCGTGATGCGCGGCTGCATCCGCTTGGAGCGCGACGCACTCCATATATCGAATCGCTGTTCGCCGGCCAGACGGGGCCGGTTGTGGCGGTGACAGATTATATGAAGGCACTACCGGCGAGTATTGTGCGCTGGATGCCGTCTTCTTATACGGTTCTTGGAACTGATGGCTTTGGACTCAGTGAGTCGCGTGAAGACCTTAGAGATCATTTCGAAGTGAGCTGTAATCATATTGTTCAGGCGGCACTGGACGGCCTGTACCGAGACGGCTCGATAGATCGTGAAACGATGGCGTCACAGCTCTCAGAGCTTGGTATCGACGCTGACAAGCCGGACCCGGTAGAAAGGTGAAGGCTTATCGGTAGCGTACCGACAAACGTTGTTTTGCAAGATGCGGGAGCCAGCTTTGACTACTAGTAACCCCAGCTGCCTTATCAAGGGTATACATCATATCAACCTGCTGGTTAAGGATCTGGCGGTCGCAGTTGCCAGATACCAACAGGTGCTCGGCGTTGACGAGATGATCTTCGCGGAGCTTGAACACCGCGGCATGCGCTGTGCACGGTTCTCTGTCGGTGGCACCTGGATCGTGCTTGTACAGCCCACCGACCCTGAAGGTGTTCCGGGACGACATCTTGCCGAGCACGGAGAGGGGCTGTTCCTGATGTCTTTTGAAGTGGATTCTCTCGAAGACGCCGCATTGATAACGGAGCAGAAATCCGGTCGATTTTTGTCAGACGAACCCAGGCAGGGTCTGGAGGATTGGCGAGTGTTGGATTTAGACCCGGATCAGTTTTTTGGTGCCAGGCTGCAGTTGATTAGTGAGGGGTAGTGGGGAGATTATTGGCTTCTAATCGCAAGTTTGCCTCAGCTGCTTTCTCTGGCTGAGGCTCTTGAGCTAAGGATAATTTCGGTGAGAGACTGTTGCGAAATTATCCCCTACTCGATATCCTCAAGGAATTAACGAAGACCCCAGCGATAGCCGGAA